>Ga0172379_10000066_pt1 | contig 264286 bp, 292 predicted proteins | sample GrowelOW334metaG_FD_119756 | JGI IMG/M metagenome (GOLD analysis project Ga0172379, IMG submission 119756) | Groundwater microbial communities from an aquifer near a municipal landfill in Southern Ontario, Canada - Groundwater well OW334 metaG | ecosystem: Environmental > Aquatic > Deep... | reverse complement strand
TGAGCTACCTACAGAAGTAAAAAGTGATAAATTTAACCTAGAAGGGTTAGATCTATCTGTGGACCAAGATGGAATAATAGATCTGGTTGATGAAAATAATAATCACACAGGGCTAACCAAAGATGGAAAAATAGAAACAAATATTCCTGAGACATTTTTTGATACCACCAAAGGAACTACTCATGTATTTATTAAAAAGAAAGCAAGCAAAGTAAAAGCCCAAGTCTCAACCATTAAAAAGACCAATATTAAAATTAAAACTTATTCAAAAGACCAGATCAGTAAAACAACTTTTTACCGAAATATTTCTACTCCACCAAACCAAAATGCCACTATCTCCATCGAACCTGCTACCAGCTCAGTTGAGATACAAAACAATAATCAAATTATTCCTCCTAGCTTTGAAGCCACTGGCAGTGCTATTTTTGACCAAAGCCCTCCCCAAACTAAAGCAGAAATAAAAACTGGCACAGGGGGATCTACTGTGACTATAACAAGCTCTGATGATCTATCTGGGGTTTTACAGATTGAATACAGCCTAGATAATGGCCAAACTGTTCAAACTTATACCGAGCCTTTTGTAATAGAAACTCCAGGTAATACCACTCTCCAAATTAAAGCCATTGATAATCTTGGTAATGAAGAAATCCCTCAAGCTATTAGTATTACAAACCCTATTATTCCTCTAGTAGATCAGATCAATAATACTTTGGCCTCCACATCCTCTCAATCACTACCTGACTCACCCTCCATTTTAATCACTCCAACTCCAATAATAGTTTGGCTACCTCAAGCCTTACAACCGCAGCAAGCTATCCCAAATTTTATTGCCAAGCAGAGTTCAAAATCTGGCACTGTTTTAGGACAACAAACTGAGGCCAAAAAAGAGAAAATATTTAATATGTATCTACTTACTCTACCTGTTATCGGTGTTGCAGCAGCACTCTGGATAAAAAGGTTTAGAAAAAGAGGCTAATTTTTTTGCCTGTTTAATAAGCCTGTGAAGAAATGAATGATCCAAAACCAAAAGATAATATTTAATAAATAAACTAAAAAAAGCTGTAACGTTTGAGCCTCTGATAAACAAAAGGCGAATGGGTATCCAGTCACTCCACATGAGCTACCGAGCAAATTAAAGCCTGGCCATCCATCTGAACTAGTTAACTGAATAAATGCACTTATCAGCCAGACTACTACGCTCAAACCCAGGGTGATAAAAAATCTTTTTCTGCTAAAACTCATCATATAGCCAATATACCATATAGCATATTAAATTTTAATTAATTTTCGCCAAATTACTGTCCACCTCTCAGGTGGACAGGTAAAATCCACTAAGCCACTTACAAACGCTTGTATAAAACTTGCGATCGCAATTAAAATACAAGCGGTCATATTGAAGATTTGACTAGATAGACATATAATCTGCCCATGGTAGACAGAGTCAGGTCAGGACTAGAAAAGTACTCTATGCACACCTGCCCAAATACTGGACTTTCTATCCCAGTACCAGAAGGCTGGTTCATCTCAGAAAAAGAACATTCCTTATATAATTCCTGCCTAATTACCCGTGAGCCATATGAAAGAATTAGGACTTTTTTTACAGGACTAGAAGTCAATGTCTACCGAAATTACAAGAATAGAGCAAGACTCCGTCCGACTCAATTTGCCTCAAAAGAAATTAAAGCATGTGAGGAACGATTTGAGGTAAGACCAGATAAATTCCATAAGGACGCATTGTATTTTTCTTTTTCAGGTTTATTAATCAATCCTGGAATCTTGGCTGTGCACCCAAATTTGGGACTAATCCCTATTTCTTTACAAAGTCTATTATATTTGCAAATGAAGGCCTGTAATCTAGATGATATTGTTTATCAGTTAACATTTCATTCAACCCCCACAACATGGAGGAAAGATAAACCTATTTCTAAAGCTATGTTGGAGAACTGGAAAGATATATCTTCTCTAAGACAGTGGCGTTAGCGCGCCAAAAAATACAAGTTGCACTATTTTGCATAGCTAGGCTAATAATAACTAGTAAAATTTATATATAATAGTGGTATGGAGGATAAAGAGGGATTGGGCCCAGAAGAATTAGAGCAACAGATTTTAGATGAAGTCCAGAAATCAGTGGAAGAAAATGGAAATGAGGGATACCAAATGTACCTTGATAATTTTCATTTAAGGCTCCCCACTGGCTTTACATCTGCAGGGGGTAAATTAAGGGAACGATCATCCCATCTTACTAATACAACCTACGCAGAACGTGAAAGGCAAACTGCAGGAGAACCAAATCAATATAGCCCTATCTTACAAAATCAAACGCCAGAACAATTTTTTCAAACTATTGATCAAGTCTTAACTCAGGTAATAGACGAGGCAATCCAAAATGGACTTGATCCTAAAAAATTAGAGGAGCTCAAAAACCCTGCTATCAGAGGAAATATAAATCTAGAAGAGTTACTAAAAATTCTTTTACCAGTTTATATAAAATTAAGACAAATGGGCTATTCTCATAGAGACCTCACCACTTAATTTACAACCCATAGCTTGACTAGATCAGCTAGGCACGCTAAAATCCCCCAATGAGTCCAAAAGATGTAGAATTGTCAGCAGAACTAAAGATAGCCTTGAGCACTGTTGCAGAAAGGACTAAGGGTCAATCCACAGAACCAACCATTCCTAGTATGATTACAAAAAACACATGCGACCAATTTTTTATTGCACTACAACAGCCTGCATTAGCCCAAGATCAAGATAATGTATTTTACTCTGATCCATAGGCAGCTAGACAACAATACAGCCTTCATCGACTAGCAGAAAAATTTGGAACAGAATTCACCAAAGCTATAGCTCTAGAAAAACAACAAAATAATAATATAAGCGACAAGATGGTAGACGCAGAAGTTTTTGGAGCCATGGCAATACTCTGGCTATTCAGCCATCAATTTACCCCTCAAGTGCTCTCGAATTTAAATAATATAGATGAAAGGGAAGCAATCAAGACTTATTCTGCCCATGCTTTAGAACCAATGGAACCAGCTTCTCTTATAGAAATACCTACTGAACCAGCAAATACAGTGCCTCATTATCAACTAGACCTGTTAACGTTTTGCTTCAATATTGTATGTGCTAACATGTATAAATCATGCACCCCATACTTCAAAAAAGGTTTTATGGGAATGTATAATGTTATAGAAAAATACTGGCCACAGCTTCAACTAGAAGCTAAGTAATCCTCAGTTTACTCCTAATTTTTGGAAAGAATAATCCAGTAATTCTCTCGCTTCTTCTCTCCTATTTTCTGATTTAAGTAATACTCCTAAAATAGTATGCCCTTCCTTTTTGGCTATAGTTACTAAAGTAAGACCCGCCTCTGGGGTATAACCTGTTTTTAACCCCATGACTCCTGGGTAAGTAGTTAAAAGATTAATACCAGAATACATATCATAATCCTGATGGGTAGAAGTTTGCGGTAGGATTTTATGATAAGTACTAGAAATATCCAAAACATGAGGAAATCTTCTAATTAAATACCTGCTCACCAAGGCCACATCATAAGCTGTTGAGTACTGCTCCCTACCATCCTCTTGAAGCCCTGTGGGGTTAATAAACAAAGTATTATTCATCCCCAATAGTTTTGCCCTTTCATTCATTTGTTTAATGAACTCTTCTCTATCTCCAAAAACCTCTTCTGCCAAAGTTTCAGCTCCATCGTTTGCAGATACCAAAAAAATTCCATACATAATCTCTTCTACTGTTAATTTTTCCCCAGCTTGAAGTAACATTTTATCTGGTTCCATATCAGCTGCTCTATTACTTACCCAAATAGTATCTTCCCAAGATTTTACTTCCAAAGTTACAACTGCTGTCATGATTTTTGTAAGTGATGCTACAGGTAGTTTTTCATTAATATTTTTTTGATATAAAGGTTGTCCATTATCTAAATCTACAAAATAGGCAGCTTGAGCAGTGATATTAGGTTGATTATCACTTTGAGCTCCTGCTTTTGGAGACCAGAGATTGTTGGCAAACACTCTTGTACTCATCAAAGGAGAGATCAAATCTTTATTAGACAAAAAATTTGTAAAAAATATTACTGCAAAAAAGGCTAATAAAATGATAAAAATAGACAGAAGAAGTTGACGCATAGTTTGAAAAACAGATTTCATTTTAACACCCTATTGACATCTTTATCCAGCTTCAAGACAATAGAGTTAATGCACCGTTTCCTGCCCCTTCTGGTTATTGCAGTCTTTATCTTAACCACTGTTTTTTATGTGCCTGTCAAACGCCAAATATTATATAAATTAGGATTTTCTAGTGACCCAACCACTTCCTGTTGCAGCGAGGAAGAGATTTTGTCCGCTCATGGAAATTTTGATGAAGATGCCAGTGTGGCTGTTTTTGGTAATGATATAGTTGATTACCCAAAAACTTCTTTAGCCCAAGCATCTACCCCTTTAGTAGGTGAAACTCAGGTACTAGGCACCACCAATGCTGCTGGTGAGGAAAAATGGATTGAGGTTTCCTTAAACCAACAAAAATTAAGAGCCTGGGAAGGAAGTAAAATTGTTATGGAGTACCCTATTTCTTCCGGTCTTTGGTACCCTACTCCAAAAGGAGATTATAATATTTGGTATAAAACCAGGTATCAAAGAATGAAGGGTGGTTCAAAAGATCTTGGTACTTTTTATGATCTACCCAATGTTCCCTACAATATGTTTTTTTACAAAGGATTTGCTGTTCATGGAGCTTACTGGCACAATAATTTTGGCAATCCTATGAGTCATGGGTGTGTAAATGAGCCAATTGCTAATGCTGCCCAACTTTTTGAGTGGGCTGGTCCAAATCTACCTGCAGGACAAAATGCTATTCGAGCCACCGCCCAAAACCCAGGCACCCGAGTCTTTGTTCACTAATTATTTAGAAAGTTCTGAGTCTATAGCAGCTTTGAATTCCTCGTAGGAAGGTGCTCCCGTAAGTTTTTGTTGATTTATAAAAAAGGTTGGGGTGGAATTTATACCCAAAGCTAGACCATCTTCTTTATCATTTTGAATCTTATCAGCAAATTTGTTTGAGTTTACCGCCTCCTGGAATTTGTTTGTATCCGAACCAAAGGATTTAGCATATTCTAAAAATTTTGTCCTGGGATCTGTCTCCTTACTCCATTCTTCTTGTTTTTCAAACAAAAGATTATACATCTCCCAAAACTTACCTTGCTCTCCTGCTGCTTCTGCAGCTAAGGCTGCCTTCATTCCATTTTTATGCTGGGGTAAAGGAAAATGCCGGAAAACATAATTTATTCTTCCTTTATAATCAGCTAAAATCTTTTGAGTAGTTGGGTGAGCCACTCCACAAGCTGGACATTCAAAATCAGCAAACTCCACAATAGTGACCTTTGCAGCATCTGAAGCAATTTTTTGACTATCAGATCTTACCAAACGACTAGTATCAATAGCGGTACTAGCTGGATTTTTACCAGGTTTATTCAAGAAAAAAACTCCCCCAATAATCAATATCAGAGAAAGTAGACCTATTATTGTAATGATTCTTGCATCTTTGCTCATTTTTTTTGTAATCTGATGAAAAATACCATACATAGACTTATAAATGCAAACGCCAGGAGGGATAAAAAGGGAATAGTGATGAAGCTTGCTATCTGGAAATCAATTTGGGCACAAGACACACCTAATTTACAAGGAGAAATACTTTGTGGAATTATTTTAAGTTGTAATAGATTTTGATAAAAAGCAATTAATACACCAGTAAGACTTAGCGGTAAAACATAAAAAGGAAGTTTTTTATCTTTGAGCATAATACCCACTGGAATGATTAGAGCCAAAGGATACATTACTATTCTTTGGTACCAGCAAAGATCACAAGGTGGAATTTTTAAAATTTCACTAAAATAAAGGCTCCCTAAAATTGCCATTAAGGCTTGTATTAAAGCAAAATATAAAACATTTTCCTCAAAAATCTTTTTCATGATTTGTCAAACTGTAACACAACACCCAACTATATTACAATAAAATTAATGGAAGATTATTCTACTCTAAGCGGGGAAGAAACAGCAGCCAAATTACACTCCAACACCCAACACGGCCTTTCGTCTTTTGAGGCTAATAATAGACTAAAAAAATTTGGGCCAAATACTTTAATTTTTAATAATGGAAAAGGTCCTTTTACAATTTTTACATCCCAGCTAACAAGCTTTCTTGTGATAATCCTTTTAATAGCGTCTGCTTTCTCTTTTTTCTTTGGAGACTATCTTGATGCTGTTTTGATATTAATCATTATTTTTATCAATGCCTTTTTGGGTTTTTTTCAAGAATACAGAGCTGAAAAAACAATTGAGCACTTAAAAAAATTAGTTATCTCTTACTGTTTGGTTTACAGAGACAAGCAAGTGATCCAAGTTTTCTCTAGTGAGCTAGTACCAGGAGATCTTGTTTTACTTGAAGAAGGCCAAAAAGTCCCCGCAGATATAAGATTACTTTCTACTACCAATCTTTACACAAACGAAGCTGCCTTAACCGGCGAGTCCATGCCTATTACCAAAACAGTTGATGTTTTAAAAAAAATCTTACCTATTGCTGATCAAATCAATATGCTTTTTTCAGGCACTATTATTTCTGCTGGAAAAGGCCTAGGGTTAGTGGTTACAACAGGTGGCAAAACTGAGATAGGAAAAATTGCTAATTTAGTAAACCAAGAAGCCAAAACTTCTACCAACCTTCAATTAAAACTAGATCATTTAGGTAAAGTATTAGGAAAAGTAATAATAGGCATTGCTGCTTTAATAGCACTGGAAGAAATTCTTGTTGGCAAACCAATTATCCAGGCAGTTACATCGGCAATTGCTTTGGCTGTAGCTGCTATTCCAGAGGGCCTACCAGCAGTTGTCACTATTTCTTTGGCAATAGGCACTCGGAGATTGTTTAAGCAAAATGCCTTACTCAGAAGACTCACCGCTGCAGAAACTTTAGGATCTACTGATATTATTTGTGTAGATAAAACAGGCACCCTCACTGAAGGTAAAATGACTGTCAAACAGATTTATTATAATCATACATTTCACCATCTAAATATTGAGACAAATGATACAAAACTGCCCAAAGAAACAAGGCAACTTCTAAAAATTTCGGTTTTGGCAAATAATGCTCAAAAAAATGATAATGGAATAGTTGGTGACCCAACTGAAGTAGCTTTAATATCACTGGCTTTTGATCAAGGAGTTGAACAACTTGAGTTGAGTAAACAATGTCCTCGAGTACTAGAAATACCCTTTTCCTCAGAAAGAAAAATGATGTCTGTTGTTTGTCAGGATGAAAAAGAGAAATTAATTGCAGCCAAAGGTTCCGTTGAAGCAATCCTTAACCAGTGTACACAAATAGAAAAAAACGGCAAAGTTGTAGCTTTGACAAAAGAAGATAAGGCTAATATTTTAAAGGCTAATAATCAAATGGCTTCTAATGCCCTAAGGGTTTTGGCATTTGCATATGCCAAAACCAACAAGCAAGAGGTACATGAAGAAGAGATTGAAAAAGGTTTAATTTTTGTAGGGCTTGAAGGGCTTTTTGATCCACCAAGAAAAAATATTAAACAATCAATAGAAAGCTGTCAGAAATTAGCTGGGATCAAAGTAGTCATGATAACGGGTGATCATTTGATGACAGCTCGGGCTATTGCTTCAGAAATTGGTATTAATGATAGATATATTACTGGAGAAGATCTAGATAAACTTTCAGATGGGCAGCTTGAAGAAATTATTGAAGAGATTAGCATTTATGCCAGAGTAAACCCAGAACATAAGCTTAGAATAGTTAAAGCCTTGAAATCCCACGGTCATCAGGTAGCAATGACTGGGGATGGCATTAATGATGCCCCTGCTCTAAAGGCTGCCAATATTGGCATCAGTATGGGTATAACTGGCACTGATGTGGCAAAGGAAGCAGCTGATTTAGTATTAATGGATGATAACTTTAATACTATAGTAGGTGCCATCAAAGAGGGCAGAGCCATTTATGAGAATATCCGCAAGTTTGTAAATTATTTAGTCTCAACTAATTTAATGGAAGTCACTGTTATCTTAGGGTCTATTATTTTAAATTGGCCCCTCCCACTATTACCAATCCACTTACTATGGATTAACTTAGTTACAGATGGTCTACCAGCTGTTGCTCTAAGCGCTGATCCTCCAAGAAAAAATATTATGCATTCCCCACCTAGTAGATTTACCGAAGATATTTTAAATAAAAATTCATTAAAAAGATTGCTCCTTGCAGGTTTTCTATTGTCTGGAGCAGTATTAATAATTTTTTCCTTTTACAAAAATCAACTAGTACATGGCCAAACAATGGTCTTTACTGCCATAGTTCTTTATTGTGTTGTTAGAATAACGGTTCTTCGTTCCAGATACCAACTATCTCTTTTTTCCAATAAATTATTAAGCTTGGCAATTAGTATATCTTTAATACTTCAATTAATAATTTTATATCTACCAATAAAAATAGGTAATATTACCCTACAGGAACTGTTTAAGATTCAGCCTTTAAGTATCAGTGATTGGTTAGTTCTTCTTATAACTGGAGGTATCTTACTAATTACCATGAGGCTGATTACTACCAAGCCATTAGAAAAAACCACTCCAACCGCTTAGTTATATTTTTCCTGCAGAACCAAATACTTCTATTTTGTGTTCAACAATTTTTTGCACAGCCTCTATTACTGGGCCCTCTGTCTTATACATGGCATACTCAGCTGGATTATCTTTTAACTCCTTCTCTAAATTATCTTTAAAAGCCTGTCTCATCTCAGTATTTACATTAACTTTGACAACTCCTTTTTGAATTGCCTCTTTTACCTGATCATCAGGAATCCCAGAACCACCATGTAAGGAAAAAAAGGAATTAGGTAGGGCTGCTGCTAGTTTTTCTAGTACATCAATATGTAGCTTCTCACTACCACCTAAAAATACCCCATGAACATTCCCAAAAAAAGCTGCATAAATATCTACACCAGAATCTGCAACAAACTGCTTAGCTTTTTCTGGATCAGAAAAAGTAGATTGGCTGATCTCATCAGCAGCTGCCCCTGGATGCACTTCAGATGAACCTTGGATATGATCAATCTCCCCCTCTACCACTAGCCCTTTGACATGTGCGAGCTCTACTACAAGTTTTGCAATTTTTAAATTTTCTGCCAATGGAAGTTTTGAGCCATCAAAATGTATTAGATCATAACCTGCATCAATTCCTGTTTGGCATTCTTCTAGAGTTTGAGCATGATCTAAATTCACTAAAATTGGAATCCCAAATTCTTGGGAATAATTCTTAGCCAAATCCACAATATTATCTGCCCCCATCCAGTCAGTCTCACCAGGAGAGGATTCAATAATAACAGGGGATTTTTGAGCTTGAGCAGCTTGGGCAATAGCTTTAAAAGTTTCTAGGTTCCCAACATTAAAGGCCCCGATTGCCCAACCCTCTCTTTTTGCCTTCTCTAACCAATCCCTTGCAGTCATGTCATAATAATAGCATAATTTAATATGTACATGGATGATTTCAGCGCCAAATTAGAGGAGTATTTATCCCAAAGGTATAAGCCTCAAAATATTAATCAAAAACACAAGGAACAAATAGGGTTTCAAGATAGAGTTGCTATTTTTGCTACCAGATTTATTGGCACAATGTATGCAGTATATTTTGTCTGTATTTTTTTACTGGGATGGATATTATGGCAGACATATATCACCTCAAGTCCGATTGATCCTTACCCATTTGCCTTTCTTTTATTTATGGCTTCCGTTGTGCAACTACCCTTGATGTCACTGATTATGGTAAGCCAAAACCTGTTAGGTAAACATGCAGAAATAAGGGCTGAAGAAGAATTTAGAACTACTAATTCCACCTACCAGGATATTGAGAAAATACTAAAACATCTAGGGACCCAAGATGATGAGCTAGCTAAAATTTCCAAGGCTCTGGGCCAACTCACATCAAAAAACTAATTGATAGTAGTGTTACTTTAATTCTTTGGTTTGGATTTTTGAGTTTTCTTTTAATTGTTCTGCCATCTGGTTTTTGGTTAAAAGTCCTGCTTGGGGCCCAATTTGCTCAATCACTGAAGCACTATTAGCAGCACCCCACCTCATGGCTTCTTTTACTTCTTTTCCATAAAAAAGCCCAGCTAAAAATCCAGTAGCATAAGCATCACCTGCTCCAGTCATTTCCACAAGTTTGGCTGGAAAAATTTCTAGGTGATAAAAACTTTCTCCATCAGCTGAGTAAGAACCATTCCTACCGTCTGTTATTACCACCCTCTTAGGGCCCAAATCCAAAAGTTCTTTTAATAACCTTTTTACCAGTACACTTTTATATTGATCATAACCTAAGACCAGCTTTGCCTCTTCTACATTTACTATTAAAACTTCTACCAAGGATAAAAGTCTTGGGTTTTTTTTAACACCTAATTTAATTTGAAAAGTGCCTGGATTATAAAAAAGTTTAGCTCCAGTTCTTTCTAGATACTGGATCAATCTCTCTATTAGATCTGATTTAATAAGGCTTGAGGAAAGTGATGTTAAATATACCCACTTTGCTGGCTCTAAATCTGGTAACTCATATTTCCAGGGTTGATGGTGAATTAGAATAGTTCTTTCACCTTTAAAATCCAATACTATATGCCTGGGGGTAGGAAAGTCTGAATCAGTGATTACATATCTTGTGTTAACACCTTCTGATTTAAACTTTTTTTTAATAACCTCTCCATCCTCATCCTGGCCAATATGGGTATAAATGGCTGAGTGGAGATCCAACTTACTACTTCCTACTGCGTTATTAGCAGCATTCCCAGCCACCAAAGAAACAGAAGGGCCAACTGGGATTTTATCAGCAAATCTTAAAGCTAACTTCCTTTCACCACTCCCACTGATGATTTCAGCATCCTCTAGAGGCACAAAGGTATCTATCACAACATCACCAACAGAGATTAAATCAAGCATTAGATTTAGTGTACAACAGGGGAGACTTGATAGCCAAGCTTTTGAATCACTTCTACAACCTCTTCCTCCTTAACTGTATCTGAATCAAATTCTACCTCAGTCTCTCCTTTAGCATAAGAAGTTTTGGATTCTTTTACTCCCTCTAAATCCTCTAAATCCATATCTATGGAAAGGGCACAAGAGCTGCAGTGCATACCATCAATTTTAAATTTCTTTTTTATCATAAATTATTCAACTACATCTATTACCCCAGAATACATTCCCATGGAGCAGGTGTAGGTAATTTTACCCACCTTGGTAGGAGTAAACTCCACAACTTCACTACCTCCTTGAGGGATCCTTTTACTAATTCCTAGCTCAGGAATAGTAAAAGCTACAGCACAACTCAAACCTCCTTGTTGGACTAAATTCAATTTCACAGGAATCCCTTTTTTAACTTTTAAATATCTTGGCTCATAACCTCCAGCCAAGGCTTTAATCTCGGCCACCTGCACCCCATCTATAATTTGTGCCATATTTTGATTATCAGACTCTGTTGTTTCATCTCCTAGATTTATCTGAATTGGAATAGCATCAGTTATTTTTTGCCATGTGATTGGGGAGTTCATTAATATTAAACTTCCATTGACAGAAGAGAGCCCCAAGTAGATTACCAAAAAGGCTGCTATTTTTAAAAATCTTCTTTGAAAAGTATCTCCCAAAACTGTAGTAATATAGCCTAAAAGTAAAAACAGAGGGGAAGTACCCAGGATAAACGCTCCCATTATTGAAGCTCCCAACAAAGGACTCCCAGAAGAAATAGCCAAGGTTTCCATAGCCAGAGTTGTCCCACAAGGAATAAATATAGTCATTGCCCCCAAGAAGGCTGGAGCAAAAAGATCTGCACTCTTGGATTGGTTACGGATTTTTTTAGCTAAAAATTTTGGTGGTTGGATAACGGCATAGCGGAAAATTGGATGAAGATTTAAAAGGTTTCCGGCAACAGCTAACATGTATAACCCTGCCACAAGCTGCATAATGGTTTTTACTTGATCTGAAATCTGCAAGGCTCCTCCAAAAGCACCCAATACAAAACCTAAAATAATATAAGCAATAAGCTTTGTGACCAAAAAAGCTGTAGTCGGTAAAAGAGTGTGCTTTTTCTGATTTTTGGAATCAAGATCAGCTTCTTCACGGGCTGCAATAGTAGAAGCCAAAAGTCCACCTTGAACTGCTAAACAAGACACCCCACCTATTGCAAGACCTGTTAAAAATATAGTTACTAAATCCATATACTCTTAAATCTTTACTCTTTTTAACAAGAGTGAATTACTGACCACTGATACAGAACTCAAAGCCATGGCAGCTGATGCCCATACTGGGTTTAGCAACAACCCCCATACAGGATAGAGCACCCCCATAGCCACTGGTATGAGAATTATATTGTACCCGAAAGCCCAAAATAGATTCAACTTTATAGTTCTCATGGTTTTTTTGGATAAAGTAATAGCAGCAGCTACTGATTGCAAATCCTTGCTTATCAATGTAATATCTGCTGCCTCAATTGCCACATCTGTCCCTGTACCCATAGCAAGTCCTACATCTGCTGCAGCCAAAGCCGGAGCATCATTTATCCCATCTCCTACCATAGCTACCACTTTCCCTTCATTTTGAATCTTTCTTACCTCTCTCTCTTTACCATCTGGTAAGACATCTGCCAACACTCTTGTTATACCAGCCTGTTTTGCAATAGCAGCAGCAGTCCTCTGATTATCTCCAGTAATCATAATAGTCTCAATGCCCATATTATTTAATTGCCGGACAGCTTCCTTGGAACTGTCCTTTAATGTATCTGCCACAGCAATTAATCCAGCCAACTTATTATCTATCCCAACTATCATTACTGTCTTTCCCGCTTCTTCCAATTCTTCAATCTTTATTCGTAAATCTTCAATCGAGATCTTCTCTTTTTCCATCAGTTTCCTATTACCCAGCACAACCTTAACTTTACCAACTACCCCCTCCACTCCATGGCCAGGGATAGCTTTAAACCCTTCAACTTTACTCAGGGGCAGTTTTTCTTCCTCAGCTTTTCGGACAATAGCTTCTGCCAAAGAATGCTCTGAACCTTTTTCTATAGCACCCGCAAATTTCAATACCTCTCCTATCTTGGTTTTACCAATAGGAATAATATCTGTTACTGTTGGTTTACCTTCCGTTAAAGTTCCAGTCTTATCAAAAATAATAGTTTGAATCTTATGAGCGGTTTCTAAGCTTTCTGCATCTTTTATCAAAATCCCATTTTCTGCTCCCTTACCAACCCCTACCATAATAGCTGTTGGAGTAGCCAGTCCCATAGCACAAGGACAAGCAATAATCAAAACTGCCACTGTATTTAATAAAGCAAAAAGGAAAGCAGGGGAGGGACCAAAGTCAAACCACACCACAAATGTAGCTATAGAGAGCATTAAAACAACTGGTACAAAGTAGGCAGAAATTAAATCAGCAATCCTTTGAATAGGGGCTTTGCTACCTTGGGCTTCTGCCACTAATTTAATGATTTGAGACAACATAGTATCAGAACCAACTTTATTAGCCTTATAGGTAAATGTCCCTGCCTTGTTCATTGTGCCTCCAATCACTACATCTCCCTTTAATTTATCAATAGGCATACTTTCACCAGAAATCATTGATTCATCAACAGAAGATTCACCCGTCTCAATTTGCCCATCTACTGGAATTTTTTCACCAGGCCTCACTCTAATAACACTACCAATTACCACTTGCTCAATTGGAATATCAACTTCTTTTCCGTCTTGAAGGACCCTGGCAGTTTTTGCCTGCAAACCAATTAGTTTTTTAATTGCCTCAGAAGTACCAGCTTTAGCTTTAGCTTCAAAATATCTTCCAAGTAAAATTAAACCAATCACAATACTAGAAACATCAAAGTATGGCATTGGTTCAACTCCTAATCCTTTTAAAACATTAGGAAAAATTGTAACCACTACTGAGTAAGAAAAAGCAGCAGTTGTACCAATGGTTATTAAAGTGTCCATATTGGCAGTACGATGCTTCAGAGCTGGTAAGGTAGCTTTGTAAAACTGTAATCCTGCCCAAAACTGAACGGGGATAGCCAGTATCATTTGGACCCAAAAATTTTGTAAAAAAGTAGGGGAGAAATCCATTAGACCTGGAAAAGACCCCCAAACAATTAAGAAACCTAACATGAGACTAAAGAAAGCTTTAATTTTTAAAGTATTAACTTCTTTTTTCTTCTCTTCCTGCTCTTCATCTTGGGTTTTTATTTCTTCTGAGGTAATAATCTGGTAACCTACTTGTGAGACAGCTGAGGATAATTTTTCCTCACTTACAAGTTGTGGATCAAAAGTCACAGTGGCTTGTTCAGTTGCTAGATTTACTACTGCTTGTTGCACTCCTTCAACTTTACTCAAGGCCTTTTCAATCACCCTTACACAAGAGGCACAATGCATTCCTTTTAATGAATATGTTTTCTTCACTTCACTCATTTCACTACCACCTTTCCATGATACATTCCCATACCACAAGAATAACCAAATTCACCCCTCTTTTTAGGAGTAATTTCTATTGTGACTTTTTGATTTAGAGGTAATGTTCTTCTTATTTTAAAATCACCCAAAACTACTTCCCCCAAACACTCTGTTGGATCAGTTCTGGTGAAATTTAATTTTGTGGTTTTACCAAAGGGGATAGAGATTACCTCCGGGTTGTAACCCCCATTAACAGTAATATCTATAGAATCCACAGCTTTTACTTCATCACTTTTTTTCATCAAGAAAAACCAATAAGTAAAAGCTATTCCCAGTAGCCCTAAAGTTGTAACAATTCCTTTTGTATTATCCATAAACTACTTCTTTTGAATTTGTTTCCATAACCAAATGGCTAAAAGCACTGCATCAACAAAAATAATAATCCAAAAGAGTAGGGCCAAAAAGCCAAAGCCTGAGCCCATCATCCCATAACCCCATCCCATCATTTTAAATATCACCCCCTGTTGTCATAATACCTCTAATCATGTCTTTTTTGGATTACACTCATTATCTCACTAATTGCTTCATCTCCTTTACCAGCTTTAATAGCAGTGGCAGCACAAGTTTTAAGGTGATTTTCTAAAATTAAATTATCAGCTTCTTTTAAAGCTTGTTGAACAGCCTGAGATTGATGAATTACATCAATACAATATTCATGAGTTTGGGCCATTTGAATAACCTTTTCTAAATGCCCCCGAGCAATCTTAAGGCGATGAAGTATTCTTTCTTGTGCATCTTTTGGTTTAAAAGCCATAATTCTATATATCCCCTACCAGGGGATATCATAATACAAAAAGGGTATAGTTGTCTAGCAGAGGAATATGTTATTCTCTAGACAAGATGAAAATTGTCGTCCCGCAAGATATGGCTTTCTACCCTGACCAAATTGAAAGATTAAAATCTTTAGGAGAAACAACCTTTTATGAAGATATCCCTACCCCAGAGCAGTGGCTTGAAAGATGTGAGTATGCTGACATCATCTGCACCGGTGAAGTAGGTATGGAAACAAAAAGTTATGAATTAAAAAATAAATACTTCTCTTTGCCTATGGTTGGGACAGGCTGGTTAGACCTACCAAGACTCAAGACAGGTGGAAATTCTTTATCCAATAGCCCAGGATGCAATAAAGAAGCTGTTTCAGAGTGGATTATTGGCATGATGATTCATTTAATGAGAAACTTTGATAAACTCATCAAGATAACTAATACCCCAAAAGAACAAGTTTTCAAAACTTCTCCTGGGCTAGCTGGTAAAAATATCACTATTTTGGGCAAAGGTAATATTGGCTCAACAGTTGGAAAAATCTGTGAGTCTTTGAGCATGAATGTAGCTTACTTTGAAAGAGGTGATGATTTATTAGAAAAGGTTAAAGATGCTAATGTTATCGTTAGCTGCTTAAGAGCAGAGGCCTCAACTAAAAATTTGCTTGATAAAAATTTCTTTAATTCTTTAAAAAAAGGCTCTTACTTTATAACCATTACAGCTTCTTCTGTTTATGATATAGATGCTATGTTTGAGGCTTTGGATAAAGGAATATTAGCAGGAGCAGCTGATGATTCTGCTGGTATGCCAGTAGCAGAAACGGATAACCCTTACTATTTAAAACTAGTGGGTCACCCTAAAGTTGTGACCACCCCTCATGTGGCTTACAACACAGAAGCCACAGCCAGAAAAGCCAATGATATTATGATTGATAATGTTGAAAATTGGATCAAAGGCCAACCTTCTAACATTGTTATATAAACCCACAAAATGAAAAAGGCAATTATTTTACAAGGTTGGTACCAAAAAACTTCAAGCAACTGGTACCCATGGTTGAAAAAAACTTTAGAAGAAAAAGGGTATGAGGCGTACTTGCCCGATCTTCCTACCATGCATACAGATTTACCAGATATGGCTCAGCAGCTTCAGTTTATAGAAGAAAACATGCCTCTTGACGAAGATACAATTATTATTGGCCATAGCATTGGCTGCTTATTGGCTATGCGGCTAGCAGAAAAACACAAACTAGAAAAACTATTTTTAATTGCTGGTTGGGATTTTAATGATCTATTTGAAAACCACAAGTTATTTTGGCCAAATGCGATTAATCACCAAAAAGTTATAGAAAATACTCAAAAGATTTATTGCATTTCCTCAGATAATGATCCATATATAACAGCTTTTACAGTAGAACAAATGAGTAAAAGGTTAAATGGAAAATTTATTCTTATCAAAAATGCCTGCCACTTTACAGATGAATTTAATATCAAACAAATCCCTGAATTAGAACAGTATTTATAATTTTATTTCTTAGAATGTTTAAGGATGGCGAAGAGGGCAATTACCTGAACCCCTAGCATTACGAGGTTTAAGCTGTCTGTTGAAGGAGAAGTCCAGCCTGCTGCTAACCAAAATATAAGGTTTAAAAAAGCTCCTGTTAGTAAGCCTAAAATAAGCAGTAAACGTAATATTTGATTGGCTGGTTTAAAGAATAAATAAAGTGGGATAAAGGTTAAAGTAAGGGCTGCAAAAGCTTCTCCATATAAAGTTAGGGTACCAAAGATTTGGGAATTAGGGATAGCTACATTATTTAGAAAATCTTTATACCAGGGATAAGGATTTTTAGAAGCAAAAGCTGTTAGAGTTTTTCCTAGATTATCTACAAAGTTCCCAGAAACAAATTTACCATAGCTGCTTTTTGCCCAAAGCAAACCATTCAGCAAGATAATTAATTTTAAGTAGATATTCATTTATTTTTCATTCGGAGTACAGTTGTTACTCCCTTAATTATGTTATCACATGTGAGCCCGTATTCTGTCAAGAGCTCTTCTGACTCTCCAGATTCCCCAAAACTATCATTTACCCCAATCATTTTAATAGGCACTGGAAAGTGTTGAGAAACAACTTCTGAAACAGCTGAACCCAACCCTCCTACTACTTGATGCTCTTCTACTGTAACTATTGCTCTTGTTTCTTCTGCTGCCAAAAGAATAACTTTTGTATCCAATGGTTTGATTGTGTGTACATTTATTACTCGAACACTAATATTACTCTTCTCAAGATGCTCTGCAGCTTCTAGGGCTAAGGCAACCATTTGGCCCGTAGCTATTACAGTGGCATGATTACCCTCTCTCAAAATATTTGCTTTACCAATCTCAAAAGGGGAATCTTCTGTAGTAATAACTAGCACAGCAGATCTAGTAAGCCTCATATAGACAGGCATATTTAGCTTTGCCATGGCAAGTGTGGCTTTTTTGGCCTCAATAGCATCAGCTGGGGACAGAACTACCATATTTGGCAGGGCCCGCATTAGAGCTATATCTTCCAGGGCCTGATGAGTAGCTCCATCAGGCCCTACTGAGAGCCCAGCATGGCTACCTATAATTTTTACTGGCTGTGAGTTATAACAAATAGTAGTTCTGATTTGTTCCCAATTTCTGCCTGGAGAAAAGACAGCATAAGAGGCAATAAAAGGAATCTTCCCAACAGCAGCCATACCAGAGGCTAAAGTTGCCAAATTTTGCTCAGCTACTCCAACTTCTATAAATCTTTCAGGAAATTTCTTGGCAAAAGTTTTTACTCTGGTACTTTCTGCCAAATCTGCACAAAGGACCACAATATTTTTATCCTGCTCCCCTGCTAAAACCAATCCTTCCCCAAACCCATCCCTTGTAGGTATTTTTTTAATCATGAGTAATTTTCCCTTGCAAAGTTCTAAGTTCTTTTAAAGCTTTTTTAGATTCTTCTTTATTTGGAGTTTTACCATGCCAATCAAAATGGTTTTCCATAAAATCTACTCCTTTACCTGGGATAGTGTGAGCAATAATTAAGGTTGGCTTTTCAAACAAAGCCCTAGCCTCAGAGTAAGCATCAATTATGGCCTGTATATTATGGCCATCAATTTCCAAAACATGCCACCCAAAAGATTCATATTTATCCTTTAAAGGTTCCAAGGGCATAATATCTTCTGTAAAGCCATCAATCTGAATATTATTTCTATCAATTATGGCTATAAGATTGGATAATCTATTTTTCCCAGCAAACATTGCCCCCTCCCAGGTATTCCCCTCTTGCTGTTCTGCATCAGACATCAAACAAACCACATGCCAACTTTCCTTGTCCATCTTCCCTGCATAAGCCATACCAACGGCCTGAGACAATCCTAAACCCAAAGGCCCAGAGGTTGTCTCAACCCCTGGTAGAGATCCTCTGTGAGGATGCCCTTGTAACCTAGAACCTAGTTTTCTTAAAGTATTTAGCTCTGATAAAGGAAAATAACCAGCATGGGCAAGGGTAGCATAAAGCACTGGACAAATATGACCATTAGATAAAACCACCCTATCCCTTTGAGGCCAATCAGGATCTTTTGGATGATGATTTAGTAAATGAAAATACAAAGTGGTAAAGATATCTGCCATACCCAAGGAACCTGCAGAATGGCCAGAACCTGCCTCAAGCAACATTTTGATTATATCTTGGCGGATAGAATTTGCAAGACTTTCTAGCTTATGAATATTTTGGGCAGACAGGCTCATTATTTAGCTATACAATAACCATCCTCATCACTTACTTTAAGATCCTTATGCCAACCAGCTTCTATCTCCCTTTCAAATTCCTTGATAGCTTTTAAAACATCTTTAGGAGAGGTCACTATTTTATAAACTTGGGCTTCTTCTGGTCTTACCATTAAATTGTTTCTTAAAGCCTTCATAATTTTATGCCAAAATCCACCATACAGGATAATTGGTTTATGGTGACCAAAATAAATTCTAGCCAGCCCCCAAGCCATGGCAAATTCTGACATAGTTCCAGAAGCTCCGTTAAAAACAATATAGACTTGACCCTCTTTCATTAAAGTTAAGGTTCTTTCTACATAAGTTTCAGTTTTTATCTCCTCATCCAGCTCATTTCCAGGATCTCTTCCTTCAAAGTTTGGAGCATCTTTTGGATATAAAGTTACTCCAATCACTTTTCCACCAGCAGATTTTGCTCCCCTAGTTGCTGCTTCCATCACCCCTGGACCTCCACCATCTACTACCACATATCCAGCCTTAGCCAAAGCCTTGGCCACATTAAAAGCATCCATGTATAGTTTGCTACAGGGTTCTGCATCAGCAAAGCCAAAAACTGCCACTTTTTCCACAGCTTTAGCCTTTTCAGGATCTAATTGAGGACCAAATTGTTTCCAAATTTTCTGTAATGTCTCCATTAATTAACTTTTCTCCTATCGCTAAAATATTTACACCATTTTCTACTAACTGTTTATCATCTGTTTCATCTACCCCGCCATCAACCTCAATCAAAAAATGATTTTTACCCTGCAAGTTTGAAGCCTCCCTCACCTTGCTCAAAACTTCAGGCAGAAATTCTTGTCCTCCCAAGCCTGGATGGACAGACATCAAAAGGACTACATCTATTATATGAACAAATGCCTCTATTTTGGCAACTGGGGTTTCTGGGTTTAAAGCTATTCCAGTCTCAATTCCATAACTTTTTATTTTTTCCAGCACCTCTTGAGCATTACCTGCCTCAACATGAAAAATAATTCTTTGAAATCCTAACTCAGCTAATTTTTCCACCCATGCATCAGGATTTTCCACCATCAAATGGGCTTCTTTTTTTAAAGTTGTTGGATATTTTTCTACCACCTCCAGCCCCACACTGGTATTACCAACAAACTTACCATCCATTAAATCAATCTGGACCCAACCACCTTCTAGATCTGGAGACTCATTGATTATGGTGATTTTTTCTTGATACTCTTCTTCTGAAGTTGCCAAAACTGTGGGAGTAATTGTGATATTATCTTCCATTTTCCAAGTCTTTAATTTTTTGTAGCCTTCTAACATGTCTTTCTTCCCCAATAAATTCAGTCTCCAAAAAAGTAGTGATAATTTTTTTTGCCTCTCCCATTGGCAAATAATCTGCTCCTAGAGATAAAATATTAGCATTATTATGGGTTCTGGCCATTTGAGCCATTTTTTCATTAAAGCAGAGTACAGCCCTTACTCCTTTTACTTTATTGGCTGTTATTGCCTCACCATTACCAGATCTTCCAAAAATAATACCTAAACTTCTCTCTTCTAAAGCTATTTTTTGAGCCAAAGGAATTACAAAATCAGGGTAATCATCTATTGGATTTAATTCATTTACTCCCAAATCAGTACACTCATGGCCACTTTCCAAAAGCCAGGATTTTATTTCTTGTTTAAACTCAAAACCACCATGATCAGAAGCCAGATAAATCATAAGTAAAGTTTACTTCATTAGTTTTTTGAACACAAGGTAAGTTACCTTAGCATCAGCTAGAGCTTGGTGAGCCACTTTTCTCTCTATTTTAAAATGCCTACAGATTTCTCCCAAAGAAAATCTAGTTAAAGACTTTTTGGAAAAAAGCTTTAAATAAGCCATAGGCATCACATCTAAGCGGTGATAATAAAAAGGATCTGTTCTGCCCTGTAAGTAGTAAGCTCTGTCTAAAATCCCCCAATCAAAGCTCACATTATACCCAGCTAGTACTCCCCCATCAGCAAATTTATCCAAAGCCTCCAAAGCTTCTTTTAAACTCACAGCATCTTTCCAATCTTCTGGAGTAAAACCAACAATCTTTAAAGCCTCCTTATCTGCTACTTCTAAATTAGTAGGTTTTACCTTGATATTAAATTCTTCTAAAATCTTAAAAGGCTTCTTTTGATCAACCTTTAAAGCCCCAATTTCAATAATTTCATGTTTTTGTATCTCAAGCCCGGTTGATTCAATATCCAGAAATATAAGCGGTCTTTGGCGTAAATTAGTAACAATATTTCCTGTTTTAACGTTCATAGTTATGTTTGATATATTATGACAGAGTTGACCCAGAAGGCAATGGATGATATAAATTCTCTTACCTATTTCTTATAAATAGTTTTCAAAGAAACTCGCTACGTGCGAGTTTTTTTGAGCTTAAATTTAGGCCATTACCCTCTTGAGATCTTTTTTTAATTCCCTAATTGTGGCCTCATCACCATGTCCTGGATAAACCATAGTTTCCTCTGGTAACTCCAAAATCTTTTTTATAGAATCCTCTAAATCTTCTTCTGAAGCATACTTAAAATCAGTTCTACCTACTCCACCATGAGCAAAAACTAAATCTCCACAAATCAGGAATTCATCTTTCTTGGAATACAAACTCACACTACCAGGAGTGTGCCCTGGGGTATCTATAACTTCTAAAGCCTCTTCTCCAATTGTCAAAAAGTCTCCACTCTTTAAATCTTCTGGAGTTACCAAAACAGGATCAGCAGAAACTCCTAAAAAATATTCTGAAGTTTCTTTTGCTCTTTGAAGCAAAAACTCATCTTTTTTTCCAAGATAAAAAGGAATTTTAAAACCTAAAGCCAGCTCTGAAACAGCTAAAACATGATCAAAATGTCCATGGGTACAAGCAATCCAAGCAGGAGCAGCTCCTAAATCTTGGATTTTTCTCACAATAAAATCAGCATCATCCCCAGGATCAATAATCCCCACCTGGTCACCTGATTCTACTAGGTAACAATTTGTCCCCAAACTTCCAACAATCAAAGGAATAATATTCATAACTGTATTTTACATTAAATCAATGTTAGTGCTAACATGGCGTTAAATGAGTGGTATTAAAATTGAATCAACCTGGAAAAAAGCTTTAGAACCAGAATTTACAAAACCATATTGGCAAAAGCTGGTTAGTGACATCCGGGACCAATACCAAACTACAAAAGTATACCCACCAGCTGGAAATATCTTCAAGGCTTTTGATCTTTGTCCATTGGATAAGGTGAAGGTGGTTATTGTTGGTCAAGATCCATATCATGGAGCAGGACAGGCCAATGGATTATCTTTTTCAGTCAATGATAGTGTTACTCTTCCCCCATCTTTAAAAAATATTTTTCAGGAAATACACAATGATTTAGGGATTACACCACTCTCTTCTGGAAACCTCTCCCGCTGGGCATCTCAAGGAGTGTTAATGTTAAATAGTGTATTAACGGTTTTGGCCAATAAACCTGCTTCACATTCTGGAATTGGTTGGGAGAAATTTACAGATGCTGTCATCCAAACACTAAATACTAACAGTACTCATATAGTATATTTATTGTGGGGAAAATATGCTCAAACAAAAGGAGGAGTAATTAATAGAGACCAGAATTTAGTTCTAACATCTGGCCACCCATCTCCATATTCGGTATCCTTATTTTTTGGCAATCATCATTTTAGTCAGTGTAATGAGTACCTTTTAAAACATGAGATAAAGCCAATTGACTGGCGGTAAGGACATGCTTTTCAAAACTGGCTCTGGGTGACTATGTAGGAACTTTTTACAGGAATCTCATTTAATAAAAGTCACTACAAAGAGGATATCGATTAAAAACATAACAACTAAAAGAAAATAATAAGAATATCTGTATGCTTTTTCAGGTGATACTTTAAATACTCCTCTTGTTTGACTTTCACCTTTTCTATCTAAATTATGGTTAACGTCCATATGCCAAACTGCCCCAACAAATAGAATATTAAGAAGAAATAAAAGAATAAGCATTATAAGGAGATTATATCAAGAAAGTTCCAGCATCGTACACTCTCCGCTTACAAAAGGTAATCACGGAGCAAGCTCGTTTTTACCTTCCAAAGTAGTGCCTGGAGCTAATCCTCCTGGGTCAATTGTGTTGGTTCCAGGACTACCCGTCGTATTTCCGGGGCTGTTTCCAGAAGTGCCCGGAGCATAATTGGGACCATCTGGAACTGGTACTGGATCGTTTACCGCACCGCCAGTTTTAATCTCTATTGTTTTGATATCAGAAGTGGCATTTCCGCTACCAGCAGAAGTTCCTGGCGCAAACTGAATTGTTCCTCCTTTAATAATCACTCCACCTTGACCGCTGCCGGATGTTCCAGGTGCAAATTGTGTACCTCCACCTTCTACGGTAGTTCCCACAGAACCAGTTCCCGAAGTTCCTGGTGCAAAAGTTGTTCCTGCATTTCCTCCAGGACCTGTTCCCGGCGCCCATACATGTTCAACTTTATTAAAAAATTTAGTTTGTCCTTCTTTTCCATTAACTTCAACTATTCTTCCTGCTACCTGATTTACAACCTGTTCCTGAACCTGAACAACATTTTGTTTCCCATCTTCATTGATTTTTGTTTTAATATCTTCCATTGTTTTTTGCTGCTCTACTGTTCTATCTTCAACTGCCCCCAAAACTTTTCCATCGCTGGTTTTTCCCAACAAATCATTTTGTTTTTCTTTTATCTGAAGATAACTCTGCATTAAATCTTGTACTCTCTCATTATTTCCCTTATCCGCATAATCTTTGGCTATGGCTAATCTCTTTTCGGCATACCCTTCCAACACTGCTACTTTATTCTCGACTTTGAAAGCAAAAAAATATTCAATCCCTTCCTGAACTTTTACCATAATTGAATCTTCTGAGGTTAATGTTTCCTGTAAATTAAATGCATGTGCGGTTTTTGAAACAAAAAGACTAATGGAGAGAAAAAATAACACCAACAACGATAATCTTATAAGATTCATCTCACATAATCGTATATTAATTACAGTCAACAAGTCAAATAATATCTTCGTTTTTACTATTAAATTTAATCATATTTTGTTAATAGGGCTTACGGTCGCTTAGCGTCCAGTCTTGGCTGGCAGTCGTAGACGATTTTCGAAAAGCTGATTGGTTTTCAATTGTTAAATATCCTGAGCTAGTTTATCAACAATCGATAAAGCTACTGCATAATTATTCTCTTTAAAAAATAGACTTAAATAACTATTGCAAACATATGTATTGCAAGTTATATACTTCTTTTGCAGGGGAATGACTCCAATTATTCCCTTCATTCTTATGCTAAAACGGTTTTTGAGGGTATAAAAGCCCTGGTGGTGCCGTATACGGCAAGATTGGAGGTGAATGAAAATGCAAAAGGTTATTGCCTATACAGGCAAACCTGCTCCGAAGTCGGGGCAATATATACCTTCTGGTGGTAGGACAGAGTACACTCTTTCTAAGGGTGATATTACTCCTCCTAATAATCAGGGGGTTAGACAACAGTTTAGGTTAGTGGATGCAACAAAGCATTCAAAATAGCCTAAATTGATTGGGCAGGAGTCTTCCCCTGCACTTATCTTTTCAAACAACCTTAACTTTTGCAATAAGAAAAACCACATACCCCGCAGTAGAAAAAGGCCAAGGCCTGTGACCTGAGCAGTACAGAAAGATAGAGATAAACCCCTCTTTTTATGGAAACAGGCACAGCCAAATAAAAAGTCAGATAAATTTTTTAGCATTTTTTGGGGGAGTATATACTTTATATATCTGTGGTATTCAAGAAATTAAAAAACAAGAGGCTGCCTATATATGAAATTTTTCGTATAACCAATTAAATATTTCTTCGACTTTCTTGGTTGTTGCTTCGGTCAAATCTAGCTCTTCACTCTCTGCTTTTTCTAGAAAGAGTCGTGCATAAAGCTCCTTTTTTTCTTTTACTAACTGGGAATTTGCCTCTATTTTTTTTACTGGCTTTGGTTGATTAAGTACATATTTATAAAAATCATTTGTGCTGAAAACATCCTCAATTCCGTTACACTCTTTGATTTTCAATATGTGCTCATGCGCCAAATCATCATCCTTTTCGTAAAATTCATTTTTTAGGTTGTTATAGACAAGCCTTCCTGTATTCTTATCATCATCAAAGACAGCTTTATAGTCACAACCCCAACCAATTAGTACGCTAACTAAGTTAGGTACATTAGCTACTCCGCAAGCTGGTATGAAATGCAACCTAGCGTCTTTATTTAAAAGCTTTTTAAATGCCGTCAAATAATAATGATCAGATATTCCCTCTACTACGACATTTAATTTACTACTATCAAACACCGAACCTATACCATGCATACCCATTGCAGTAACTATTGGAGAAAGGGCATCTTTTGCGCCAGAGCTACTTGCATATTGGGCAGGTGTTTGAACAATTGTTCCAATATTTTTAGTATTTGATACTAGTCTTATTCTTCCAAATTTTGCACCCTGGGTATCTATTAAAACAGGATAGTGGGTTGTGTAAATGATTTGTGCACCGTCTTCAGCTAGTTCCTCTAGTACCTTTTTTACATCATTTTGTGCTTTTTCATGCAAACCTTGTCCTGGTTCATCAACTAGTAGTACTAAATTTTTGATTTTCTCTTTGTTGATTCCTAAGGCTCTTAATCTAAGATTAAAGGCACTAAACCATTTAAACCCTTTGCTTTTTTGTTCAAAATAGAGAGGATCTCCGTCATCTCTTTCTATATAGAATTCTATTTTCGATACTGATTCCAGGGTTTGAGGAGGATCAGTTCCTTCATTAGGCTGCTGTGGAAGTATTCGCACTGAAAAATTATATCTCCCTCCATCCTCTAATTTCTGAGTCCAGTAGGTATTTAAGTTATCGCTAGCTTCTTGTTTGAGCCTTATCTCTTCACGCGTAATTGATCTTGCCTCATCCTTAATTATATCTGCATAATTTACGTTAAATACTTTTTCAAAATCTTTAACAGCAGGGTATTTAGAAATTTCTGAAACGGCAACATTGCCAGGCAGTAAATCATTAAAGGAATCATAAAAAACGAAGTCCTTTATAGACTCAATAAGGAAAATTTCCAAATCTTCAATGTCAAATTCCTTCTCCTCTGCGTTTACCGCCTTTTCTGGTTCTATACTTTCTTCTATCGGTTGGCCATCCTTTAAAGGAACTGCCATGGGTATATTTTCTACACTTTCATCCATTTCTTCTTTTGGGGAAGCACAAGTAGGAATATACTTGCTCAGTTCTTCTTTTAATACAGACTCTAAATGAATCTCTTCAAAACTATCTTCTAAAGTATTACCTCGAACCAAAGTAAGAATTGGGTTCTGTTTTAAGTAATTAGTCAAGAGAGGCATCCCTAACGCCGAAGTTATGTAGTCAATATCTTCATTTTCCAGAGTGAATCTACAGGTCACTTCAGGATGAAGTTTTTGCCTCCTGAATAGCTTCTCAAAATTTTTAGTAGCTCCATTTTTAAAGAAATTTAAAGACTCAATGACCGCGCTTTTACCAGCCTCGTTTTGACCCGCCAGGATTAAAATATTATCTGTATCAGATAAGTGGCATTCGCCCGTATCAATAATGGATTTAAAATTTTTTATTCGAAAAGCATTTAATCTCATATTTTGTTAAAAATTTACAAAAAAAGCCCTATTATGAGCAGCGACTCAAGAGTACTCCAAATCACAAAAATTTGCAAAGAGTAGAAGTATTTATGGAAATTTAGCCATGATTTGAGCTGTCTCCTGGTTTAGTTTATTTATTTCTTCAACCAGTGAACTTCTCTCTTTTTCCAGGGACTGAAGCTTTTTCCCCGCTTCTTCTGGGTCACATGTCTTTCGATCAGGTTTAAAGCATTCAATAAATTGATTGACTGAGTCGCTATAACTTACACTAATACTCCGTTGTAGGTCGTAAGTATTTTGGAAGTTTTCGATTAACATCCGTGTATTTTGTTTATTGGTAGTTATCCAGTTTAGGTTGTAGCTATACATTACAATCACACCTGATACAAGTGAAACAAAGGCAATTATTAAATACGATAATAGTAATCGCTTATTAAAAGTCATTTAAGGTTAAATCTTTAACTAAGTCATCATCACTTGTCAGGTAATTAGCCATCTTTTTACTTTCCTCAAGCCATTTCCTGTTAGAATGCATACTCATTATTTTCTGAGTAGAAGTTTAGCAAATCGTTCGCTGATTCTTCAGCATCCTTTTTAGACATTGGATTGGGATTATCCTCTTTACTCATAAACAATTTAATTAATCTTTTTCTTTCACGATTTTTGCAAAATTGAAAGATAATTTTATCTATTAGTGCTGGCGCAATTAGAAAGACAATCCCTACCCCAAGATTAGAATCAACAGATAGAAAGAAGATAAGTATTACTAATATAAATCGTACAGTTACTAATACTTTTCTAGTGTCTCTATAGGGCATCGGTTGATCCATTGCATGAGAAAATCCAAATTTTGAGGTATAGATAATGTTGATAGTTTCCACTATCAAATAAACTAAGACAGCGATTAACATATTTCTCTTACTTTCATATTTTTAAATCCTTTATTTGTTAATTCTAGATATAAAACTACCAAAGAGGTAATAGAAAGTCAATAGTTTTAGCCTCGTTTTATTACTCTGTATGTAATAAGTTTTTTCCTCATTCTTTGCTAGCTTTGAATAAGTATGGCTCAAGGAAAATATACACAGAAGGATTTAGCTCTAGGAAAGAAGATTGCGAGAACAAGAAAACACAAAGGACTCACGCAGGAAGAGCTTGCTGTCAGAAGTAACTTAAGTCAAACAACTATCGGATTATTGGAGGTTGGCAAACGAAGAGTTAGTTTAAAAACATTACAAAGAATTGCCTCTGCCTTGGGAATCAAGGTGAGAGACCTGATTACTTTTTAGTACTAGAAGGTAAGACCCCCTACCTATTAGTTGCTTAAAATATCCTATTTTTGATCTGCATCTTAAATTTTAAAAGAAGATATTTATATTATCTGATACTTATTTATAGTTACATATACTATAACAAAGTATAAAGTTAGCTTGTCACAACAATCTAATCTATTGACTTATTAAAAAAATTATTTTATAATCTCAACAGTTGGTAGAAAAAATACCGAATCGTAAAATAAGTCTGTAAAGACCCAAGTGCTCAACTTGTAACCAGTAGGTTGCCCTCCGAGTCGCGATTCATTTTTGATTCTGTGTATCAGACAGAAATGAATGCGGCTTTTTTGTACCCAAATTAGAAAATGAAAAATCCATTAAATAAAAAATTGCGGGGTTTTCAAAGAGCCCCAAGAGAAAGATTTAAACTTTTAAAAGATAACATCTTAACTACAGAGGAGCTTCTGCTTTACGAATTTTTAATAGCCATCACTGACTGGGATAAAGATCACGAAAATTATGGCTTATTTAAAGCGACAGATGAGGAAATAGCTGAAATATTAGGTTGGAAGAGCCGATCCACAATCTGTAAATATCGAGGGAGCTTAATTAATAAAGGGCTGCTAATTCCAATAGAGGGTGGACGGATGAAAGCTAAGGATTATTCAGAGTGGGATTCCCGAAAACCAAGTTCTTTAGTAGGGTCAAAGGAGAAAGTAGATATAAATGATATCGCTGTGGAAATTGAACAACTTGATATCAAAGAGCTGAAAGATGCACATGAGTCAAGGGTTGCAGAAGCAGAACAAAATTTCGTTGGAGAAATTGAACAAGAATTTTCAAAAATTGAACAAGAAGGTGAGGAATTTGTACAAAATCGAGGCTTGAGAGACGAATTCTCTTTAGGTTCTTCTAAGGGGGAATTTAATAAAGAAGAATCTGAGAAACAAACAGATAAGAACGATTGGTCAGATTTTATTAAGTGGTTAGAGGAAGATAATTTATGAACAGAAAGTTACGTATAAGAATTGACTTAAAACTGTCTAAAAACGGTGAGTTAGTACTAAATACAAGAAGGTGGAAAAGAACCGCTATTTGGTCACTTCTCAAGGCTAAATTATTTGAAAAAGGCTATTTAAAAGTACATTATCGTCCAGGCGTTTTTAACGATGCTGAGTTTTATACCAAAGAGGAAGGAAAAATAATTTTAGACACTTTTTTGGATAAGCGCTTACTTGAGTATACCGAGCGAGCTGTATGGGAGTAAAAATAATGTCACTTAAAAAAGAAACGGTACAAGAACTTGGAGATATTTTAAAGAGAAAGTTTAGTACTGAAATGGAGTATAAAGACCTGGAGAAATTTGCTAATTGCCTAGTAGGCTACTTTGATTTATTGATAAAAATTGAACAGAGAAATATGTTCGAAAATCGTCCTACTAGCCTCATTGACACTTCTAAACAGGAGGAGGACAATACTAATATAGGATAATTTATGATGAAAATTAAGGCTGTTTTATTTGCCAGAGTTAGCACCCGCGAGCAAGCCGAAGAAGGCTATTCCTTACCTGCCCAAGAGAAGCTATTAAAAGAGTATGCCGATAAAAAGGACTTTTTAAAGGTAAGAGTATTTGCTGTACCTGAATCAGCAAGAGGTAAACAAGAACGGAAGCTGTTTAATGAACTATTAACTTATATTTACGATCATCCTGAAATTAAGATTGTAATTTGCGAAAAAGTTGACAGAATTACCCGTAACTTCAAAGATTCAGTTAAACTTGATGATTGGTTAAATGAGGACGAGGAAAGACAAATACACTTTGTTAAACAAAATCTTGTCATTCATAAAAATGCCCGCTCCCATGAGAAATTCCAATGGGATATTTATTTGGCTTTGGCCAGGCAGTATTCCAATAACCTTTCTGAGGAGACAAGAAAGGGGCTGGATGAGAAAGCCTCACAGGGCTGGTTTCCTGGGAACCACAAGCGAGGTTATCGTTCGATAGGTGATGCAGGGCACAAAATATGGGTAATGGATGATACGGCAAAATCAGAACTTAAATTTATTAAAAAAGCTTTTGAACTATATGACACTGGAGAGTATACGCCACTTACATTAGGAAAAAAGCTATTCGAAGACGGTTGGGTTAGTAGTACTGGAAAACCCATTGCCAAAAGCGAAATGCATAAAATATTGAACGATCCTTTTTATTGTGGCTACTTTACTTGGCATGGGAAAAGATATCAGGGGAAGCATATGGCCATAATTTCAACAGAGCTATTTGAGCGAGCGCAAGAAAGAATTCAAAGGAAAATTAAAAACGGCAAATACCGAAAACACAACTTTCTTCTTGGTAGTATGTTTATGGTTTGTGCCGACTGCGGTAAGTCTGTTTGTTGGGAAGAGAAAAAGGGTCATATCTATGGCCATTGTACAAACCATGGTAATAAGTGCCCAAACAGAAAATACGTCAAGCAAGGTGCTGTAGAAGGCCAAATAATGGGTATTTTAGATTCTTTAGTGATTGAGGATCAGGAAATTTTAGAATGGGTAAGAGCTGCTCTCAAAGAAAGTCATACTGATGAAATCGATTATCACTCTAGTGCTATGGATGAGTTAGAACAAAAGCGGAAACAACTCGAAAAGAAATTAGACACTTTGTATGACGACAGGGTTAGTGAAAAGATTAGTAAAGACTTTTATGAAAGAAATGCAAAAAAATGTGAGGATGATTTAAATACTGTCATAGAAGCAATCGAAAAACATACCAAAGCAAATATTAATTATAAAAAGTTGGGTATTAATATTTTCGAAATATCCCAAAGAGGGCGTCACATCTATGAAAACAAGGCATTGTTGGAAGAGAAAAGAGAGCTGTTAAATTTCGTATTTTCGAACTTTAAACTAAAAGAAGAAAAGATTGTTCCAACGCTCCATAATGGCTTCGAGATAGTGGCTGCACGGGCTAAAGACGGCAATTGGCTGCGGGACTAGGACTCGAACCTAGATAAACGGATTCAGAGTCCGTTGTCCTGCCATTAGACGATCCCGCATTATAAATTAATTCTTCTTAGACGACCCGCCTGCATCGCTATGCGAAGCATTGCGGGCTGGTCCCGCATCAAACTACCGTATTTTAACACCTAGAGATGGTAGTTTAAAGTTTATAATCGTCTTTTGATATAAGCAAAGCTTGCAACTTCGTCTAAAGCAAAGCTTGATTCAGTTTGAATTAGATAATCTTTCTTGTTTTCTGAATCAGTTTTAAATATGATACTTTTATGAATGATGCAGATATCACTAAACTAGCAGCCAAATTAAGTAAATCTTTGGCATCTAAAGATGACCTCAAAAGAGTTGAGGACAAGCTAAAAGCTCTTGATAGTCAACTAAGCGGTAAGATTGATCATTTAAATTCAAAGGTTGAGGACAAGCTAAAAGCTCTTGACACCAAATTAAGTAGCAAGATCGATAGTTTAAATTCAAAGACTGATACCATCCTAAAGTTTATCGAGGAAGTAGATAAGACCACTGATAATCATGAAAAAAGATTAAAAATAATAGAAACAATTCCTGCTATTGCCCATCATATTCATAAATAATCTTTAAGAGATGAGAACTATTCTTTTTGCCACCACTAATGACAGAAAGTTCAAAGAGGCAAAGGCTGCCTGTGATGAGTTTGGTATTAATATTAAAAAAATATAACTAGACATTGATGAGATCCAATCAAAGGATCCTTTAAAAATTTCACAAAAGAAGGCTGAGGCAGCTTTTTTGATTACCCAAAAACCGGTAGTGGTATCTGATACTTTTTGGAACTTTCCAGCCCTTAGTGGATTTCCTGGTGGCTATATGAAAGAAATTGCCCAATGGTTTACACCTCAAGATTTTTTAAATCTCATAAAAGATAAATGTGATAGAAAAATTATCTTTACTGAATCCATCACTTACAAAGACAAAGGCCAGGTAAAAACTTTTACCAAAGAATTTCCAGGACTAATTGCTGAAAGTCCTAGAGGCATGGGTAATTCTATAGAGCAACTAGCTGAGTTTAATGGTTTAACTTTGGGTGAAAGTAAAAACCTTGGACAAACAAGTCATAAGACAGAAGAGTACATTTGGTTTGATTTTGCCCAGTGGTTTAGTAAGTAATAATTACTTGACTCATCTAAATTTTATTCATATAATCCCCTCATAAGATATGGAATTTTCAAAAGGATTTATTCCGGTAAGTCAAGAACAGAGGCAAAACATTGCTACTGCTATTGGCGTATCTAAGGTACGTGGCTTTGGTCTTTTTGAACCCGATGGGACTTTTGACTTAGTTGCCACTGGGGCAAAGGGCGGACATCTTTAACTCTACCCCAATGTGGGCTTTCAACTTACTTAAGTTTGAAGTTTATCAACATGGAATTTGGACAACCAGACAAGGCTTTCTCCAAGTTTTTCCTGATAGAATGACAAGAAGCGTGGATGAGAAAATTGATCCAATCCATATAATTGATCCAGCTAACGCAAGATTTGTCGACCCCGTTGGGACATTTCAAACTAGAGTTACTGAATCAGGCTGGGTGTGGAATAGTCAAAGACTTTTTGATGATCAATTACCTAATGAACAATTAGAGAAAATTTTGGTTCGTGCAGAAGACGGGGAACAGCCTGCATCTTTTGATGGGCGAGAGTTTGTTAAAATTGAGCCAGGACATACAGGAAAACTAGTTAAAATTGTCAAGTTTGAGGGTATTGATGACAGTGTAGCTGTTGACATACTTGGTAAATGTTTATTGGGCAGGAGTACCCAAGATTTGCTCTCTGAAAAAAGATGGGTATCAAAAACTCTATCCTAAGCAGACTATTCCTCTGGAGGTAAGAATTCTTCTCCAGCAGAGGTAACTGGAAGATCACCTGGTTTCAGCCACTGAACATAAGCACATCCTGTAGCCTTTTTGGCTTCTCTATCCCAACCAGATGTAGAACATTTCTTCATCTTTTTTCCATTAGCTGTGGTGTATAGAACCAAAGGCTCTCCACAATCAGGACATTTTTCATCCAAAGATTCAGTAGTTCCAGTCAACCATTCTACATAATCACATCCTGTTGCTTGTTTGGCTTCCTTATCCCATCCACCAGCAGAGCATTTTTTCATCTTTTTTCCAAAACGAGTAACTTGTAGGACTAAAGGAGAATTACATTTTGGGCATTTTTCATCTAATTCTGTGGGCTCTACTTGAAGCCACATCACATAATCACAGCCCTCATTTTGTTTTGTTTGAGAATTCCATGAACCTTGAGAGCATCTCTTTAATTTTCTCCCTGTGGGAGTTTCTGTAACTTCCCCCAATGGGGCTCCACATTTTGGACAAACTTCTTGTGTATCAGACATTACTTTTTTACAATACCATTTTTTCCAAAATAAAAAAAGGGTCTTTTTTAAACTTTACTAACTCTTGTTCTTACTATATATTAAAGCTCCTATGATTAATCTTTCTTCAGACCAACAACTTGCTCTGGAAAAAATTCTTACCTGGTATAAAAGCAAACCCACCCAATATATTACTTTGGGAGGTTATGCTGGAACTGGGAAAACCACACTAATTGCTCTTTTGAGAAAAGAGTTGGAAAAAACCAATAAAGATTTAATTGTTGGTTTTGCCAGCTACACAGGAAAAGCCACCAGAGTTTTACAAACAAAACTTTCTGATCAAAAAACTATTTTTGATAATGATTCTGTTGGTACAATTCACTCTTTGATTTATTCCCCTATTGTTAATGACAAACAAGAAATTATTGGCTGGCAAAATAAAGATGAAATAGAACCTAATTTAATTATTATTGATGAGTCTTCCATGGTTGATGAAATTATCTGGCAACATCTATTGTCTTATAGAGTACCCATTATTGCTGTTGGTGATCATGGCCAACTACCTCCAATCAAAGGTAATTTTAATTTAATGGAAAAACCAGATCTAAAATTAGAAGAAATCCATCGTCAAGCCAAAGAAAATCCTATTATTAATTTATCTATTCAAGCAAGGACCACTGGAATTATCCAACCAGGCAAATATTCTCCCACTGTTAAAAAATTTATATCAGGTGATCTGGATGCCCAAGAAACAATGGATGAAATGCTTTCAAATTATAATACCAATACTTTAATTCTTTGTGGTTACAATACCACCAGAAGAAAGTTAAATACTTTCATCCGTTCTGCTTTGGGTTTTGAATCACCCACTCCCTGCAGTGGAGATAGGGTGATTTGTTTGAGAAATAATCATAAAAAGAAAATATTTAATGGAATGTTGGGGACAATAATTGATATAGAACCAAAAGATAAACAATGGTATGTAGCAGAAATAGCAATGGATGGTGAAGAAGAAATTTATCCAGGGTTAATCTCTGTCCAACAGTTTGGAAGTGATACACCCTTAAATTTTACAGATCAAAGAGCTAAGTTTTTAGAAGGGGATTTATTTGATTATGGTTATGCTTTAACAGTACACAAAGCTCAAGGCTCCCAAGCCAAAAAAGTAATTTTATTTGAAGAAAGATTTAAACAGATGACAGATGATATTTGGAAAAGATGGTTATATACAGCAGTCACTAGGGCAGAGGAAGAATTATATATCTTCTCCTCTTAATAGGTCAGAAAAGATCTAACCCCGCAGAGTAATAAGAAAATCGGTGTTTTATTTGAGGCCAGGCTGAGATATAATACCCCAGTTGTTCAATATGTTAATAAATCTTCTGAAAAAACTCCGCCACCTGCCAAAAAAATTTATTATCTTTGGGATAATTATTTTGGCTGCCATTTCATTCTTTTCTTTTCGTACTCAACCAACCCGTGTTTTAGAATTTTCTCAAGTCCAAAGACAGGATATAGAGGCTTCTGTCTCAACTTCTGGAGTTCTGGCTGGTAAAAAAACTGCTAATCTAAAATTTAGCCAGGGAGGAAAATTGGCTTTTATAAATATTACAGCCAACGATAAAGTAACAGCTTTTCAAACTATAGCAGGCTTAGATACTCAGACCATGGGAATTTCCCTGCAGCAAGCACAAAATAATTTAAAAGATAAACAAGAAACTTTAAATAAAATTATTAATGATATCCACTTGTCTCAATATGGTAATGGTGGATTTGGCAATGTAGGATCTGCCAATGAAACAGAAACACAAAAACAATTAAGAACTAGTGCTGAGGTGGCAAGAGATAACGCTGCAGATAGCGTCAGGGCTGCCCAACGTAATCTACAAGACGCTTATATAATTGCACCATTTGATGGTATTGTCACCCAAACAAGTCTTTATCCAGGACAAAATGCTGGACCTTCTGATGTTATAGCTCAGGTAGTGGATAACACCAGTATTTATTTTGATACTGATGTTGATCAAGCAGATATTAGCAAAATTACTCTTGGCCAAAAAGCCAAAATCACCCTGGATGCTTATCCAGATCAAACTTTTGATGGCACTGTTGATGAAATCTCACCTGTTACAAAAACCACTTCTACCAATGCTACAGTAGTGACAGTCAGAATCTTACTAACCTCTCAAATTAATTTTATCTCTGGATTAACAGGTCAAGCCACTATTATAAATAGTCAGAGTCAAAATGCTTTAACTATTCCAATAGATGCTATTAAAACAGATAACACTGTTATTATCCAAACCCCAGAAGGGTTAAAAGCTACCCCAGTCACTGTGGGCATTAGGTCTGATTCAGATGCAGAAATCACCCAAGGGCTAAAAGAAGGAGAAAGAGTTGTCACTAATCCTCCAGCCACCCTTCCTAAAAAACAAGCTGGAGTCTTTAACCAAGTCTTTCGGATGTTTGGACGCGGAGGGCGATAATGCTTCCTGTAGTAAAACTTACTAATATCAATAAAATTTACTCCCAAGGACAAGAGTTAAGTTTTCAAGCTCTTGATAATGTTAATCTTACTATCAACAAAGGTGAGTTTATTGCCATTATTGGGCCATCTGGTTCTGGTAAGTCTACTTTAATGAACCTCTTAGGGCTTTTGGATCAGCCCACTACTGGGACTTATGAGCTTGACGGAACTGATGTTTCTTCTTTAAGTGAAAACGAAGCTGCCCAAACCCGAAACAAAAAAATTGGTTTTGTCTTTCAAAGTTTTAATTTATTACCAAGAACCAAGGCTATTGATAATGTAGCCCTGCCACTTATTTATTCAAATATTTCTAAAGAAAAAAGATTAGCAATGGCAGAAAAAGAGCTAAAACAAGTTGGACTGGAAACCAAACTAAATTCCAAACCAAACCAACTTTCTGGAGGACAACAACAAAGAGTGGCTATTGCCAGAAGCCTGGTAACAAATCCAGAAATTATTTTAGCTGATGAACCAACTGGAAATTTAGATAGTAAGACTAGCTCAGAAATAATGGATCTTTTCAAAAATTTACACAGACAAGGAAAAACCATTATTTTAATTACTCATGAAGAAAATATTGCCAAACAAGCCAAAAGAGTTATTAAGATCAAGGATGGTAAAATAATATGAACAGCTTAGAAATAGTCCAACTCTCTATCACAGCCATTTTAGCCAATAGAATGAGGTCTTTTTTAACAATGCTGGGAATTGTTATAGGTGTTACTTCAGTAATAGTTTTGGTTGCAGTGGTTTCTGGCTTAAACAGCTATATTACAACTCAGATCCAAGGGTTGGGATCAAATCTAATGTTTGTAATGCCGGGAAGAGTTGGAGGAGCAAGATCCCCAGGAGGAGTTCAGGCTAATAAATTGACTCTCCAGGATGCTATTAATTTAAAAAGTAAATTAGGGGACGCAGCGGAGGTTTCACCAGTAGTTCAAAGATCTGCTACTTTAAAATTTGGTAATAAATCAGATAAAGGAGCTAATGTTTTTGGGACTCAGGCAAATTATCCAAAGCTTATTTCTATCAAACTCACAGAAGGTAAATTTTTTAACCAATCAGAAGCAGATGGTGGTAGAAAAGTGGTGGTAATTGGGGCCACTGTTAAAAAAACCCTTTTTAATGATAACCCTGCTGTGGGCCAAAAAATAGATGTAGCAGGATCAAAATATCAAGTTGTAGGGACAGTAGAAGCCAAGGGCTCAACTTTTGGTATGGATCAAGATAATACAATTATTATTCCTCTTGAGGCAGCTCAAAAACAATTTGGTATTGATAGATTAAATACTATTTATATTTCTGCAGATAAGCCAGAAAATGTAAAAGCTGTCCAAGAAAAAGCTACCTCAGCTTTGAAAAAAAGATTAACAGAGGATGAATTTAGTATTATGACCCAAGAACAAACCTTATCTACTATTTCTCAAATCACTGGAGTGTTAACTGTAGCACTAGGTGGTATAGCTGCCATTTCACTTTTGGTAGGAGGTATTGGAATTATGAATATAATGTTGGTTTCTGTAACAGAAAGAACTAGGGAAATAGGACTAAGAAAAGCTTTGGGGGCAAGGCCACAGGATATCAGAAGTCAGTTCTTGATTGAGGCAATAACACTTTCAGGCTTTGGAGGTATTATAGGAATAATAGTAGGAATTTTATTCTCATTTTTAATTGGGGCATTTATCACAACAACTGTTACCTGGTGGTCAGTAGCCCTATCCTTTAGTTTCTCTACTCTAGTAGGAATTATTTTTGGAGTTCTACCAGCAGCCAGAGCTGCCAAGCTTGATCCAATCACTGCTTTAAGATATGAATAAATGCGCAAAGAATTAGTAAAGACTAGGAGAGTAGGGCGCCACCATCTACCACTATCTGAGCACCGGTCATATAAGAAGACATATCAGAAGCTAAAAATAATGCTACCTTACCAATATCATCTGGCTCACCCATTCTATGCATTGGGATTTTAGATAAAAATGCCTCGATCATAGCTTTAGGGTCAACATTTGGAGCAGCTGGAGCCCCAGCCTGCATTTTGGCTACACCTGGAGTAGTAATCCCACCTGGGGCAATAGCATTAACCCATATTTTATGCTGAGCAAGCTCCAAAGCCACATTTTTTGTAAAGCCCCAGGCACCATGTTTAGAAGAATCATATGCCGCCAAACCAACCATAGAAGGATGTAAGGCATCAATGGATGTAATATTAATAATCTTTCCACCCTTTCCTTGTTTAATCATCTGCTCAGAAACATATTTAGTAGTTAAAAAAACTCCTTTTAAATTTACACCAATCACTTTTTCAAAATCAGCTAAGGTTAGAACTGATAGTGGTAAATTAGGATAAATCCCAGCATTATTTACTAAAATATCTACAGCCCCAAAAGCCTTAGTTGTTTCATCAACTAAATTCTTCACTGCTTCTTCTGAGGAAACATCAGTTAAGGTAGCTTTTATTTTAAAACCTTTTTTTGATAAATCATCAACAGCTTTTTTGGTATCTTCTTCAGATACATCTGCAATCATAACATTAGCTCCAGCTTCCGCCAGCCTGGTGGTAATTCCTAAACCAATTCCTGCAGCTCCACCAGTCACAATCGCTGTTTTTCCAGATAAATCTAGTAATTTGTCGACAGAAGAACCTGCAACAGAAGCTGCTTCTTTTGGTTTTCCAGAAATAGCATTAATAATTTTGTCTAACATATTATTCGGGCCAGACTTGTTTACCTGTTTCAGTATCAGTCACAATAACAGCTTTGGTAGGGCAAGATTGAGCAGCCATTAAAATATTTTCTGGAGTATCTGCCCCATTTTGAATTACAGCTTTTTTCTCACCATCTATTTGAAAAGTTGTAGGTGATACTGCTACGCAAGAAGCAGCCCCAATACAAAGGCTTCTTACCACTTTAACTTTATATTTACCAATAGTCACTTCCTTGTCTTGACTATCTTGTACTTGACCCCCTACATGTTGATCCATATCTTATTCAGCATAAAATGAATACCAAACTTTTGCAATAGGTTAGGTGTATTTTTTGAAGAGAGATTGTAACTCTCTAGGGGTAGTATTTTTTATTAAAGGTTGATCTTTTATTTGAACAATCTCTGATTCATAAGAGGGCTTCTCTGTCTGGTAAAAAATGCCTAGAGGGATCTGTTTTTCTCCCCATTCCAGGGCTTTGGCAAAAGCAGCTTCTTTATTAGTTGGATCATAACTTTCATCTAACTGATAGGTATTTTGTTGGAAGAATTGATGAGTGTGTTCTTTGTCAAAAGTCACACAAGGCTGTAATACTTCTATAAAAGATAAGCCTTTATGCTCGTTTGCCTGAATCATTATTTCTGCTAGTCTAGCAATATCTGTAGAATACGCACGGGCCACAAAAGTAGCCCCAGCAGCAATAGCCAAAGCTATAGGAGAAAAAGGATAATCAAGGTTTCCCGCTGGGGAAGATTTTGTTTTTGATCCATGAGGTGTAGCTGGAGAAGTCTGTCCTGTGGTGAGTCCATAAAGCTCATTGTTGTGTAAAACTATTGTTAAATCATGATTTCTTCTGGAAGCATGGATTAAATGATTTCCCCCTTCACCTAAACAATCTCCATCTCCAGAAAAAACAAAAACATTTAAGCTACTGTTAGCAAGTTTTGCTCCAGTGGCTACAGGTATGGCCCTACCATGTAATCCTTCAAAAGAAGTAATTTTAGTAAAGTTATAAATATTTCCATGACAACCAATACCAGTTACCATCAAAGTATTTGTGTTATCCCAACCTTGTTTTAAAGCAGCGTTTTTAAAAGCTGCCCAGGTACCAAAATTTCCACACCCAGGACACCAAGTAGGAGAACATTTAGTTGTCAAATCCCTCTCTTCATCCATTTTTTAATACTCCTCCAACCTTCTCTACTATTTCTTCTGTATAAAAAGGCCTGCCATCGTATCTTAGTAACTTATCATCTATCTCAATTCCAGTTTGTTCTTTAATTAAACTTGCTAGTTGGCCATTATAATTACATTCTATATCAATTATCTTTTTTGCCCCTCCTAAAAACTTTTGCACAAAATCTTTTGGAAAAGGACTCATCCAGGTGATATGTAAAAAGTTAACATTTGGCAATTGTTTTAAAGCTTCCATTATCACTCCTTTATTACTACCCCAAGACACAATTGTTAAATCAGCCTCAATTGGACCATAAATTTTTGGTTCTGGCATATCATTGGTAATACAAGTTTGTAACTTATTCATTCTTTTTTCCATTTGGTTATTTCTTTCTTCCACACTTTCTATAGAAAAGCCTTCTGTATCATGAGCATAAGAATTGGTAATAAAGTAATTTCCTACACCAGGTATACTTCTTGTAGAAACACCGTCTGAGGATAAAGCATATCTTTGATAGTTCTCTTCTCGTGCCAAAACCTGCTTTCCTCTGTCCTCTTTATATGAAGATAAATCTGGTAGATTTAAACTGGCTTCATTTTCACAAATATTTTTATCAATCAAAATCATCACTGGTGTTTGATATTTATCTGCCAAATTAAAAGCCTGCATTGTTAAATCAAAAGTTTCTTGAGTATCCCCTGGAGCCAAAACAAACCTTGGAAATTCTCCTTGGGAAGCATGAAGCATAAATTGTAAATCCCCTTGATCACTCCAAGTTGGTAACCCTGTTGCTGGCCCTGGTCTCATACCACTCACAATAACCACTGGAGTTTCTGTTATCCCTGCAAGTCCTAGCCCCTCTGTCATTAAACAAAATCCTCCACCTGATGTTGCAGTCATAGACCGAGCGCCTGCAACAGATGCACCAATAGCCATATTAATAGCAGCTATTTCATCTTCTGGCTGTTTATAAATATAGTTATATTCTTCTTGGTGATTAGCCAAACATTGAATCATTCCAGAGATTGGAGACATTGGATAAATGGCAGCAAAATTCATACCAGCAGCAATTGCTCCCAAAACAACTGCATCATTTCCATTAATAACCATCTTTGGAGTTACTTGATCAAGAGGCATTAATATTTGTTTTATTTTATCTGTAAAATTTTCTCTTACCCAACTAAAACCCAACTCAGCTGCTTTTTGGTTAGCAGTAAGTATTTCAGACCCTTTACTAGTAAATTCTTCTGTAATTAATGCCTTTAATAGCTCCGAGCTTCCGTTTAATAGGGAAACGGCTGCCCCAAGAGCCACTGTATTACTTAAAAGCTCTGACCCACCTGCTTCACTTGCAAGTTTTAATAAAGGAACCCCAAAAAGCAAAGCCTCTTTGCTTACTTTGGAAACATCCAAACTCTCACTATCAAATAAAACTCCGGTTCCAGGGACGAGTTCCACCAAGTGCAAATCTATTGTTTGCTGATTTAAAGCAACTAAAAGATTAGTATTTTTACTTGGGCAACCTACTTCTTGAGTAGAAATATTTACCTGCATTACATTATGTCCACCCCGGATAAGTGAAGGATATTCTGTGTAATTATAAGTATAGTAACCAGACCGTGTAGCAATCTTGGCAAACATTAACCCAATGGATTTTACCCCTTGTCCTGCTTGCCCACCAATTTTTACTGTATAAATATTTTCCGTCATTTATAATTTTTCTTTATAAACTTTTTCCTTTGGCATTCCTTTTTCTGTCAAAATATTTGTCATATCTTCTATCATATATTTATTACCACAAAGATAAGCGGATAATTTACTGGCATCAGTAAAATCTTGTTTGACCAAATCAGTAATAAATCCAGTACTCCCCTGCCAGGCCTCATCCCCTTTGTCTACTGAAACTTTATATTTAAAGTTAGGATACTGTTTTGACAGATTTTGGAAATAATCTAACCAAAAAACATCCTTTGGTGATTTTAACCCTAAATAGAGATAAATGGGAAGGGTCATCTTTTTTTCTATGAGTGCTGAATCAAGCATCATCCTTAAAGGAGCAAGCCCAGACCCAGTCCCCAAAAGTAATAAACCTTGTGAACCATCATTTTCTTTTAAATTAAAACTGCCAAAAGGCCCCAAGTACGTCATTTTATCTCCCATTTTTAGATGTTGAAAGAACTTTGAGCCAGGCCCACCAGGACAAGTATCCACCAATAAACCAAATTTATTTGTTCCAGATTTAGTTGCCACTGAATAACAATTTATTCTATTTGTATCTACTTTTACATTTATATATTGGCCTGGTAAAAAATCCAATGGTTGTTCGGATTCAAATTCTACATAGTGAAAGGTTGTGGCAAGGTTTTGATTCTGTATAACTTTTGTTAATTTAAAAGCAGGTGCTGCAATTTTCTTTTCTCCGTCAGATAAAATAATTTTTGCATCAACTGCCCAAACATTATTTAATGTCACAATCACTGGATTGATCTCTATATCAGAAATTTCTGGTGAAAACTCCATTATTTGCCCCAGTCTTTTCACTAAATCATATAATTTATTCAGGGCCAAAGGTGGCTCAGTTTCACTTCCATTTAAAAGATCAAAAACTTTTGATTTTTCTACTAATTTAGTAATTTGGGAGGAAGAAATAGGTAAAAGGTGTAAATTCCGATCATTAATCATTTGAGCTAGTGACCCACCTGCTCCAAAAAGTAGAACAGCTCCAAAGGTAGGATCTCTTTTTATTCCCACAATCACCTCTACTCCATTTAAAATATCTTTTTGGATTTGCACTTTTACCGCTTGTTGAGTTTCTTTTTCAAGATGAGTAATACTTCTTTGTAAATTATCCCAGGCAATTTCCAACTGCTCCTCATCTCTTATATCATTTATAACTCCTCCTACTGCTTTTTTATGTAGTAACCCTGGAGAAGAAAGTTTTAAAACTACAGGCAAACCATACATACCAATAAATTCTTTGGCATGTTCTAAACTTGTAACCAGAGAGGTTTCTGGGGTAGGAATACCAATGCTAGAGACCACTTCATTGGCTTCTAAATTGTCCAAAGTTTTTTGATTCTTTTTTTGAGCATTAGTAATAATTTCTTTTATTTTCTCTATATCTGTTTTTACTACCAAAGGTTGATCGGTGGTTATTTCATCTTGCTGCTGGCCTTTTTTAAATTTCCACATTACCCCCAATGTTTCTATTGCCCTCTCAGGAAAACGAAAAACAGGGATCTTTGATTGATTTAAAACTTGCTCACCAACAGACACTAACTTACCTCCAATAAAAGAACAGAGAATTGGTTTTTGATACTTTTTAGATAAATTACCTAAACCCTGAGCAGTTTGCTCAATTTGAGTCATTATCTGAGGAGTTAAAATAACAATCACGGCATCCACTTGATTGGTCTGTAAAATAATTTCGGTAGCCCTGATAAAACGATCTGCCAAAGCATCTCCTAAAACATCCACGGGATTTAAAACACTTGCTGCTCTTGGTAAGACTTTTTGCAATAAAGACTTTATTGAATCATCCAGTTGGGCAAGCTCTAAGCCACTCTCCACTATTGCATCAGCTGAAAGAACTGCTGGCCCCCCGGCATTTGAAATCACTGCTACCCTTGGTCCAATTGGTGCATTTTCCAGAGCAAACCCCCTGGCAAAATCAAAAAAATCTTCTAGACTTTGGCATCTTATTACCCCTGCTTGCTCTAAAGCAGCTACCAAAACATTATCCTCACCAGCAATAGCACCAGTATGTGATTGCATAGCCAAAGATGCAGCTTTTGTTTTACCAGGTTTTAAAGCAAAAATTGGATTAATTTTTGAAATTTGGCTAGTAATTTTTAAAAACTCAGAGCCGTTTGTAATAGACTCTAAATAAAGACCGATTGGAGCAACAGATGATAAACCACCCATATTTATTTGTTGGTTAGAATTATTTTGGAAATATTCCAAGACATCATTTTCAGAAATTACAGCTTTATTTCCCAAAGTTACAAAATCACTAAAACCCAAGGAGGAAGATTCGCACCAATCAAAAAGGCTAGTAGCAATTGCTCCAGATTGAGAAATAAATCTTAGGTTACCAGATTGATTTAAAGATTTACCAAAGGTGGCGTTTATCGGACAGTTATTATTTATAAATCCTAAGCAGTTTGGACCTAATACATTCATTTGATACTTTTGGCTTACCTCAATTAATTGCTTTTCCAATTCTTCACCTTCTGCCCCTATTTCTTTAAAACCAGCAGCATAAACTACTACATTTTTCACACCCTTTTGTCCAAGTTGATTTAAAGTATCCAAAACCAAAGTAACTGGTAAGGCCAAAAGGGCTAAGTCAGGGACCTCAGGTAAACTTAAAATATCTGGAAAACATGGAATGTTATTAATATTAATAACATTTGGGTTTACTGGATAAATTTTTCCAGGAAATTTAGAATCAATAATATTTTTTAAAACAATAGCTCCCACTTTTTCAGGGGTACGGGAAGCCCCAATCACAGCCACTGATTTAGGAGAAAAAAAATTAGTTAGGTCTCTTGCCACATATTAAGTCTATGTAATTTCCTATTTCCTATCAAGCCTCAAAAATGATATTCTATAAGATATGAATAAAAAATCTGCTAACTTACTTGGTTGGTATGGCACAGCAGCTATATTATCAGCCTTTGCTCTGATAAGTTTTTCAGTAGTGACTCCAGATAATATATTTTATCAGCTCTTAAATCTATCTGGTGCCATTGGGCTGGCTATTGAAACATTCAGAAAAAAAGACTACCAACCAGGAGTACTTAATGTTATTTGGGCCACCATTGCTCTTATTGCCATTACCAAAACTTTTCTTCCTTAAAAATATTACTACTTACTCAAGATAGAAAGAGACAATTTATATCTTAGAAAGTTAGTTTGACAAAAGTAAAACAATAGTTAATTTTCCAACTCCTATGCCTATGAGGGCTGGAAATTATAATTAAATTTCAAGACTCTTTAACCTTGCGGATTTGTTTAGAAATAACTTTTCCTTCGTTGTCCATTTGGTATAAATAGATCTCACCAAGTTCTAGTTCTACTTTGGCAATATCATCATCAGAAATATTTTCTAAATATTTAATTAAAGCCCTATCTGTATTTCCATGAGCTACCACCAAAACATTTTCCCCAGCTTTTATATTAGGTAAAATATTCTTTTCATAATAGGGAATAACTCTATTGTAGACATTTTTTAATGTTTCTCCATTGGGAATAGCCTCATCCCATCCTCTTCTTATTTTTTGAAATTTCTCCTCACCAACTTGTTTTTGGACCTCCCATTTATTTTTACCTGTAAAATCACCGTAATTTCTTTCATTTAAAGCTGCATCTTCAATGGAAGGACAATCAGTACACCCCCAATATTCTTCTATTTCTTCTAGGGTATGCTTTGCTCTTTCCAGCTTTGACGTGTATGAAGCATCAAATTTTATATCTTTTAAAACCTCTGCTGCTTGCCTTGCCTGCTCTTTGCCTTTTGAGGTCAGGGGCACATCAGTCCACCCAGTCCACAAACCTTTTTCATTCCACTCTGATTCTCCATGTCTTACTAATGCTAAATACGACATCTACTTTAAACTTTCTTCAATTTCAATCAATCTCTGATATTTTACCAATCTTTGATGCTGTAGGGGAGAGCCTGCTTTTAGACCATCAGCAGCCACTCCATATGCTAGATCTGCAATAAAATCATCCTCTGTTTCACCACTTCTGTGTGAAACAATAATTTTCCAACCATAACTTTTAGCCAAATTTACCGCTGCCAGGGTCTCGCTCACAGTACCAATTTGGTTTGGCTTGATAATTACTGCATTAGCTGCCTGCTTTTCTTGGGCCTCTTTAATCCGCTCAATATTTGTAACAGTTAAGTCATCCCCTACTACCCAAACACCCTCTAAACTATCTACTACTTTGTGCCAGTCTACATAAGCATCCTCATCAAATGGATCTTCTATAGAAATTAACGGATAGTTTTGTTTAAAAACTTGGTACTTAAAAAACAGTTCATCAACTGTCCATACTTTATTTCTCCATATATATTTTTGTTCTTCTTTGTTCCATAAACTAGAAGATGCTATATCTAAACCAAATTTGATTTGCTCTCCCATCTGGGTGGATTGTAAAGTCTCCTCTAAAATTTGGACCCCTAAATCAAAATCATCCCCAGAAACTACAAATCCTCCCTCATCACCTTGGACTAAATCATTCTGATATTTTTTTACCATCTGCCCTAAAACACCAACAAATTGTAATACCAGTTCTAGAGATTTTTGTGGCGAGTCTGTTTGAGGAATGACCAGATACTCCTGCACTGGTAAAGGATTTAAAGCCTTATCTACATGCAAACCTCCATTAATTAAATTACAAAAAAACTGAGGAAATCCTGGCTTTGCAACACCAGCTGCCTCACCCAATGTTTGGTACAAAGGAACTCCTTGCTCTCTTGAGAGCAATCTGGCAAAAGCAATGCTTAATGCAAGCGTTGTATTGGCTCCAAAGTTACTTTTGTCCTTTGTGCCATCTGCTTCCAATAAAAAATTATCAAATTCTTTAATATTTGCAAATTCTTGTTTGGTAATTTTATCTGCTAAAGTAGTAATATTTTTTACAGCTTGCTCTGCCGAAACTGACTTTGCTTCATATGTTCCAGTGCTTTTACCAGAGGGAACACTAGCAATAACATGACGTTTATTACTTATAAATGCAACCTCAATAGTATCTTGGCCTCTGGAATCAGAAATAATCTGGCTTTTTACCTGATCAATTTTCACTTTGCTCATCGAGTCTTTTCTTTATTGACAATGGTAATCATTGTCTTGAGGACAGAATCTGGATTTAGAGAAATACTTTCTATTTTATTCTCTACCAAAAAGGCAGCAAAATCGGCATAATCAGAAGGTGCTTGCCCACAAATACCTACATATTTATGGTGCTTTTTTGCAGCCTTGATCAAAGTACTAATCAAGGTTTTAACTGCTGCGCTTTTTTCATTAGCTATACCCGAGAGTCCTGCGTTGTCACGATCTATTCCTAAAGTTAACTGTGTTAAATCATTTGAGCCAATGGAAAACCCATCAAAAAGTTTAGAATATAACTCAATTTCCAAAATATTATCTGGAATCTCTGCCATCATATAAACTTTTAGACCAAATTGTCCTTTTTTAAGCCCAAATTTTGCCATGGTTTCCAATACTTTTTTGCCTTCATCAGGAGTTCTGCAAAAAGGAATCATTGGAATTACATTTCTAAGACCCCATGTTTCACGAACCCTCTTCATTGCTTTACACTCCAAACCAAAAGCTTGCTCAAAGCGAGGATCATAATAACGGGATGCACCTCTCCAACCAATCATTGGGTTTTCCTCTTTTGGCTCAAAAATACTTCCACCCAGAAGTGTGGCATACTCATTTGTTTTAAAATCAGAAAATCTAACAATGACTGGTTTGGGATAAAAAGCTGCCGCTATTTGAGCAACACCTTGTGCCAATTTTTCTACATAAAATTCTTTTTTATCATCAAAGCCAACTGTTAATTCTTCTATTTGAGCTTTTACTTTGGCATCTTTAATTTGATCAAAATGGATTAAAGCCAACGGGTGAACTTTAATTTGAGAAGCAATAATAAACTCTTCTCGAGCAAGTCCAACCCCATCTGCAGGTAAAAAAGATGCCTCGTAGGCTTCCCCAGGATTACCCACATTGACCATGACTTTAGTTTTAGGATGAGGAATTTTCTTCAAGGAATATACTTTTTTCTCCCATTCAGTTTTCCCACTCCATACATACCCCTCACTCCCAGAAGAACAATCAACCGTGACAAACTCACCAGCAGAAATTTTGGAAGTAGCCTCTCCTGTACCAACAATACAAGGAATACCTAGCTCTCGGGAAACTATAGCAGCATGGGAGGTTCTACCCCCTTCGTCAGTCACGATTGCTGAGGCGATTTTCATTACTGGCTCCCAGTCTGGATCAGTAATTTTAGTTACTAAAACTTCACCTTTTTGGAAGGAATGAATACCTTTTACATCTTTAATAATTCTTGCTTGACCATCTGCAATTTTAGTACCAACCGGGGCACCCTTTACCAGCAATTTACCAGTTTTATGCATTATAAAATGGTCAATTGTGGTAATTTTCTTGGTGCCGTGAGCTGTTTCAGGTCTGGCTTGTACTATAAATAATTCTCCACTCCTACCATCTTTTGCCCATTCCAAATCCATTGGCTTTTTGTAGTGCTCCTCAATCTTCATTCCCCAGTCTGCTAATTTTAATATTTCTTTATCAGTTAAAATAAACTGATTTTGCATTTCCTCTGGAATTTTTACTAATTTAGTTTGGTCACCAGAATCTGCGTAAATTAAAGCATTTAACTTTGTCCCCAGGGTTTTTTTAATAATTGCAGGGTGTCCATTTTTAAATAAACTATTTCTAAATGTTCCTTTAAATACCTGGAATTCATCTGGAACTACCTGCCCTTGCACAATAGTTTCACCCAACCCCCAAGCACCTGTGACCACCACAACTCCAGCAAAACCGGTTTCTGGATCTAAGGTAAACATTACTCCAGAACAGGCTTTATCCGATCTAACCATTTTTTGTATTCCTACTGATAAATAAGTAGTCAGGTGATCAAAGCCTTTATCAACTCTGTAAGAAATAGCTCGGTCTGTAAAGAGTGAGGCAAAGCATTTCTTAACAGCCTCAAATAATTCTTCCTGGCCCACAACATTTAAAAAAGTTTCCTGTTGTCCGGCAAAACTTGAGCCCGGTAAGTCCTCTGCTGTTGCTGAAGATCTAACTGCCACATCAGTATTATTAGTTCCAGATTGTCTAGAAAGTTCTCGGTAAGCTCTACTTAATTCTTTTTTAAAAGATTCTTGTAGAGTTGCTCCTAAAATAGCTTGGCGAACTTTCTTGCCCCGCTCCTGTAAATTATCAAGGTTATCAGTATTTAAATCAGATAATATATCCTTGATAACCTTATCTAAACCATTGGCAGTTAAAAATTCCCTGTATGAATCAGCAGTGGTGGCAAAGCCATTGGGTATATTAATCCCTTTTTTGGTTAATTTAGAATACATCTCTCCTAAAGAAGCATTTTTACCACCCACTACTGGAATATCCTTTATATTTAAATCTTTAAACCAAATAATATTTTTCATGCTATTCCCTACAACAATCAACAGCCTTTTTTACTAAAACTCCAAGTTTATCAAAAACAGAAGATGAAACTTTAGTACCACTTTCTTCATCTAAATAATTAATTTGATCTAGCTCTTCTCTTTTAGTAGTACTTTTGATTTCTCCTAAATTTAAACCCCAAAAAAGTGAGTAAAGCTTAAATGCTTTATCAAATAAATTCTTAGCTTCTTTTTTATTTCCCTTCTTTAACTCTTTAGTCCCTACCTCTATTAGTCTCATGGATGAAGCCAAGAGGTGTTTACTGATACACCACACTTCACCTTCATAATCCTTGATAATTAACTTTAACAGCTCTGTCCTTATTAGTCTAACTTCATTTAATAGATCTAAATATTGATCATTCCCTGTTTTTTGGGACGTAAAAAACAAATGCTCTTCTATAGAAATTAGATTCATTATCCCTATTGATAAATCTTCATCAGAAGAAAGATCTAATTTTTTCTGCTTAGTGGCCTCTTCTACCCTATTTAAAAGATCATTGATACTATTTATTTTTTTCATATTTTGCTTATCCCAAAGAATAGACCACTTAAAAGAACGAGCGCCACTAGTGGAAAAATTACTTTTTGGTAGGGCAATAACTGCTTGCCTTTCATTTTGCGGACTAATTTATCTAGACGTACAGCGAGTAAGAATATTAAGGCCCCAGATACTACACCAAAAACTAATCTATCTATACCCCAAATTTTATTAAAGGGATGCCCTATCAATCCTCCCATCCACATAGGAATCATTACAAAAGAAAAAACTACCAACACAGAAATTATATCCGGAGCTAAAAAATTAACTCTTTTTTTAAACCATGAAGACACCCAGAATGAGAAAGATAATATTAAACCTCCGACCCAAACCCCACTAACTAAATCATCTATCCCTAAATATCTAGAAAGCCCAACTCCAGCAGCCACAGCCACAGTGCACACAGGACAAACAGCCAGTACTTTTATAGGTAATAAAAAAATGGATGCAAAAGCGAATAAAGAAGAAAGTACGCCAAAAGCAAATATTTTCTGCATGTTTTTAGTCTACAGTAAATTATTTCTCTTGGCTAGATCAAATTACTTTTTTCTACGTAATATAGGTAACCCTGTCCGAGGATTTTCCACTACTTCAAAACCTTCAGGAAGACTATCTATAGCCCCCGATCTAGTTTGTTTTGCAAAAAAATATATCACTTGTTTTCTACCACTACGTAGATTCACTTCCCGTGAGTGTAAATAATAATCAACACCCTTGGAATTAATATGCTTATAAGCCATGTTTTCACCTCCTCCACAAATCCAACACCTACCCAACCAACCTATCTTAACTATCTAAAATAAGAGGGTAAATAAAAATTAGTAAGAATAAGGAAATAATATCTAGGGGTGCCAGATTAGCAAAAGTAAGAGTTATGCAAGAAACCCCAAATATGATTGAGCTTCCACCTTGACCCTGTTATAATTCCCGAGATGGCAAAAACAATCCTGGTTGTTGAGGATGACTTAGGTCTTCAGAAATACCTAAAAGAATTATTACTTAGTAATAGCTATGTCGTTCAACTTGCCTCTGATGGAATTCAAGCTTTAAACTCTATCCAAAAATTAGCTCCTGACCTGGTAGTTTTAGACCTAACTCTACCAAATATGAACGGAGAGGCAGTGTGTCTAGAAATTAGAAAAAAATATCCTGACTTGAGAGTTATAATTTTAACAGCCAAGGATGGGGTGGCTGATATAATTCATGGCCTAGATCTAGGAGCAGATGATTATATGACCAAACCATTTTTAGCCGATGAATTACTCGCCCGCATCCAAGCCCGTCTCCGCTATAGAGATGGTGGCGACACTAAATTACGGGTTAACGATTTAGAACTTGATAACAAAACATTTGAAGTAAAACGAAATGGCTACGACATACAACTTACCCCCCAGGAATTTAAACTTCTTCAATATCTAATGACCAACCAAGGAAGAATTTTGACCCGAGAAATGATTCTAAATCGCGTTTGGCTATATTCTCCTAACATCGAAACTCGGGTAGTTGATGTATATATGGGATATTTGAGAAAAAAAGTTGATTCAAGCTATGATAAAAAATTACTTACTTCTGTCCGTGGTTTTGGATATATGATAAAAGGATAGCTTTAATCTAATTGCTGATATTCGGCTTGCGGTAGCCTTATTTCAACCGTTGTTCCTTTGTTAAGCTTTGACTGAATAGAGATGCTTCCGTGATGTTGCTCAATAATATTTTTTGCCAAAAATAATCCCAATCCCATACCCTCTACTGAAGCCCGCTCTCCCTTATAGAATCCCTCAAATACTTTTGGTAAATCTTTTTTATTAATACCCATTCCTTGATCATGGACCGAAAAAATAATTTGGGAATCATTCTCAAAAAGATGCATCTTAATCTCCTGATTATCTTGCGAATATTTTACTGCGTTGCTTAGTAAATTAATAACTACCTGCATTAATTTATCAAAGTCACCAACAATAAAGCATTTACTGCCACCCAATTTATTATCAAAAACCAGTTTTCTTTTTGGATAATTAAAACGGAAATCGGTAGTTACCCTCTCTAAAATATCCAAAAAATTATGTACCCGTAGATCATAATGCAGTTTACCTGTATTAATTCTGCTAATTTCTAGTAATTCATTGATCAATAACGTTAATCTAAGTGCCTCCCATGACATTTCCTTCACCCACCCAACAATTACAGACTGTGAACCCTTGGTTTTTTCTATCAATAACTGGATATAACCATTAATTGTCGTAAGGGGTGTCCTCAATTCATGAGCTGCCATAGAAATAAATAAATCTCTTGTTTTTAAAGCATCCTGGTTTTGTTGAAAAAGCTGTGTATTTATAATTGCCAAGCTTGCCAATGGTCCATAGAGCTTTAATATATCAAGTTCTTTACCACTAAAATAATCTTTTTGGCTAGATTGTAACGTAAGTACACCAATTGTTTGCCTCTCGTACGAAAGAGGGAAAGCCAAAATAGATTTAATACCCATTTGACTGATTAATGGATAGATACCCTCTAACTCTTTTGCATCCAAAATAACTGGCTCACCACTTTTAAAAGTTTTAGAGATAAAACCTCTACGTGCCTTCATTTGATATAGAACTCGCGAGTAAGGATAAACACGCTCAAAAACCCCTTCTTTCTCCAAAAAAATTGAACCATAATTTACCTTGGTTAATTTTATAGCCTCTTTTACAATAACCGAGTACGTTTCTTTTGGGGCAAGGGGTGTCAAAAACTTCAAACTCGCTTTATAAATTTTTTCTAAAGTCTTATCCATTCTTAATCTAACCGTTCTATACTTGCACCTAACTCACCAAGTTTTAGCACAACACCTTCATAACCCCGTTCTATTAGCTCAGCTCTATTGATGATGCTTCGACCTCGAGCTGCTAACGCCGCCAACACCAATGCCATACCAGCTCTAATATCAGGAGTCTCTAAGTTCCTTCCATTTAATTTTGATGGCCCATATACTAAAACCCTGTGTGGATCTGCAATAGTAATATTTGCCCCCATAGAAATTAATTTATCAACAAAAAACATACGCGACTCATATATCCAATCATGAAGTAAGGATACCCCTTTAGCTTGAGTTGATAATACTATGATAATACTCAGTAAGTCTGTTGGAAAACCTGGCCACTGATTCGTAACTAGTCTAGGAATGGCCATTAACTTTCCTGCAGAAACCTTAATACTACCGCCAGTATTATCAAACATCAAACCCATTTTTTTTAATGGCCATAAAATTGGTTCAATGTCCATACATTCACAATTCTCAATTTCTATTTCACCTCCAGTTATAGCAGCGATTGCTGCGTAAGTGCCAAACTCAATATTATCTGAGCCAATGGTAAAATCCGTGCCAGTTAATTGATTTACTCCATCTATTTTTAGCGTCTGGCTACCAATGCCTTCAATTCTGGCTCCCATGGAATTTAACATATTACATAAATCCACCACATGGGGTTCTTGGGCAGCATTTCTAATAATGGTTGTTCCCTTTTTGGTCACTGAAACTAAAATCAAATTTTCCGTACCAGTAACACTAGCTACCTCCAAGAATATTCTTGCTTCAAACGGAACATTCTTGCTTTTGGTGATTTTGTACTCCCTATCATTAATACCCACTTTGTATCCTAAATCTTGAAAACCGTTTAAATGCACTTCAAACCCACGTCTCCCAATAATATCTCCTCCGGGATGAGAAAATTCTACTTTACCCATTCTGGCAAGAAGTGGTCCCACTAGCAATAATGATGCTCTAAGTTTTGAAACTAATTCATGAGGTAAAATGGTTGTTTTAATTTTTTCAACTCTGATGGTAACTTTATGGTCTGCTGTTTGGACCTCTGCTCCCAAGGTTTGCAGAATTTGTATCATTACTTCAACATCGGCAATTTGGGGAACATTTTTAAGAATAACTTCTTCTTCTGTTAGTAGACAGGCGGCAAGACAAGGCAAAATAGAATTTTTATTGCCATAGATTTTTACCTTACCTTTTAACTTGTTACCACCTTCAATAATATACTTGGCCATCAATTAGATATTTAGATCTATGTTTACTAAATCCTTAATTCTTTTTAAAGTTACTTCCTCGCCAATAATTTCTATGCTTTCAAATAAAGGCGGTGTCACCAATTGTCCAGACACAGCTACTCTAATAAGCTGAAAACAAGAGCTTGCAGAAATCCCTAACTTTTCGGCTAATTTTCTAAAAGTATCTTCAAAATCCTTTGCATTCCAAGGAGAAGATAGATTTTCCAATTCCTCTACTACCATTTCCAAAACCCCCTTAACCCCACCGCTTACTTCATCAAGTTTTAATTTTTTAAAAACCTCGACATCATACTCAGGCCCCTCAAATATGAAATTAGTTAAAGGTATAAAATCTGATAATTTACTAATTCTTTCCTTTACCAAAGGGACTAAACACGCTATCTTTTCCTTAGCTGGATGATCCACCAAAAATTCTTGGAGCTTTTGAGTCAGCAACTCGTCAGATAATGCACGTAAATATTTTCCATTCATCCATTCCAGTTTCTGAATATCAAAAATAGGGTTTGACGCGTTTACATCTTTTAAATCAAATTCCTGTTCCATTTCTTGCACAGAAATCATTTCCTTACCAGAAGGAGGAGTCCATCCTAAAAGGGCCATATAATTTAATATAGCTTCTGGTAAATACCCTTCTTTCTGAAATTCAGAAGCAGCCTTTGCTCCATGACGTTTAGATAACTTTGATCTATCTGGTCCTAAAATAATTGGTAGATGGGCATACTGAGGCACTTGCCACCCAAAAGCTTGAAAAAGCATAACGTGCTTAGGTATAGAAGAAATCCACTCAGCCCCTCTTACTACTGGATTTGTTTCAAAAAAATGATCATCTACAACATGAGCTAGATGATAGGTAGGAAAACCATCTGATTTAAGAATCACAAAATCACTCTGTATCGAATTATCAAATTCAATTGTCCGGTCACCCACAAGATCGACTATAGAAGTTTTTCCTTCTGTTATTGTTTTAAACCAAATGGCTCCATCTTGTTCATATGCAAGACCCTTTTCAACAAGTTCTTGTGCATGTTTTTTATAAATATTTACACGTTCTGATTGATAAATTGGACCTTCGTCCCAATTTAAACCTAACCATTTTAAAGTATCCATGATATCTTCCGTTGCCCCCTCAACAAACCTGTTTCTATCTGTATCCTCTATTCTTAAAGCAAACGTCCCATTATTGTGTTTAGCGGTTAAATAAGCATAGAGAGCAGTTCTAACTCCACCAATGTGTAAAGAACCAGTAGGCGAGGGAGCAAATCTTGTTTTGACCTTATCCATAGCTTGTATTATACCAGCCTGACCCTAATTCCTGTATAATCTAATTACTGCTATGACTTTAACGCAAGCTGCTACATTAACCAGACGAGGGGTGATTGTTTTTTTTGTCCTTTTAGTCTTGGGAATTTCTGGTAAAATTGGTTATGAGATCTGGTACCAAAACTATCTAGCTCACCTACCAAAAAAGATAGAAAAACCAGAAATGAAATTTGGGGCTTTACCAAAAATTAATTTTCCACCCACAACTATTTCTTCTTCTAATTATTCATATACTTTGGATACTGCTACAGGTGGCCTCCCCCAAGTCCCCACTTTATTAAAAATTTATTTTATTCCGAAAGCATCTATTTCCTTACTCTCTCCAGATAAATCCCAAAAGCTGGCTGCCAAATTAGGTTTTCCAAATGGCCCACAGGTCTTATCAGAATCAGTGTTTCAATTTGATAATGGAGTAGGAGGGCTTTTAAAAATTGACGCAACAACTGGAAACTTTAATTTTTTAAGAGCAAGCAGACAGATAACTCCTGAGGAGGCCTCTGATTCTGGGAAATATTTAAACAGCACTTTGCCTACCAAAGATGAGCTACTCCAGCAATTTAAAGATTATTTAGACAGAAAAGAATTACTACCCCAAGAGCTCACCACAGGGAAATATAATATTATTTACCAAAGCCAAACTCCAGAAAGCTCAGATACAGTGGAAATTTCTTTATGGCCTGGAAAAATTGATGATCTGGATATAGTTACCCCTTCTTTCTCTCAAGGATTAACCAATGCCACTTTCACTAAATGGTATGAAGAAACTAATCAGGTAATAAAATTAAATTACACTTTTTGGCCAATTGATCAAACTAGTTATTCTACCTATCCTTTAAAAACAGCAGAGCAAGCTTTTACTGATTTAAAAGCTGGCCAAGGATTTATTAGCGTCCAATCCCAATCCCCTCAGGTGTCTATCACCTTAATTTATCTTGCCTATTTTGAATCTGAAGAATATTCACCTTATCTACAACCAGTATTTGTTTTTGAGGGACCTTCTTACATTGGCTTAGTCCCAGCTGTGGCTACATCTCCTAGCCTTCAACCTACTGAGGCCAAGAAAAATTAACAAAACTCCAATCCATTAATTTTTTGGTTTCTCCAAACCTATCATCACTTCCCAACACTATTGTTAAAGTCTTGCGTCCATCTTTTTCAATCAATCCAATTAGATTTTCTTTTGCTTGAGGAGTAAAACCTGTTTTTATACCCAAGACACCAGGAGTATCTAATAATTTATTTAAATTTTTTAAATGATGGATCGTTACTTTGTCAACCGAAGTTATTGAAGTTTCTTTGGTAGAAACAACTCTGGCGATTTGATAATCTTCCATGGCTTTTTGAGCAATAACAGATAAATCAAAAGCGGAAGAAAAATGAGTAGGACTATCAAAACCAGCTGGATTTTCAAAAGAAGTATTTTTTAAACCCATTTCTTCTGCTTTTTTGTTCATAGCCGCCACAAAGCCACTCACTCCTCCTGGGTAATTTGCGGCAATTGTAAAGGCTGCATCATTACCAGAATTTAACAACATTCCATAAAGCAAACCCCGAAAACTCACTTGTTCACCCACCTGCAAATTCATTGATGACCCCGCAACTGCTGGTAAGTTTTTGGCTACCAAAACATCATTGGCTTTAAAATATTCAACACCAACCAAAGCAGCCATAATTTTTGTAGTAGAAGCAATTGGAACTCTTTTATGTGGATCTTTTGTAAAAAATACAAAGCCAGTATCTAAGTCTTGAGCCAACACTGATGATGCAGAAAAATCAGGAGATAAAATTCCTTTGTTTATTGGTGTAATATTAACCTTTTGGATACCAGCTATTTGAGACAAGGCAATTGGATTGATTTGACTTCCATTTGGTAAATTAGCTGCAGTTAAAGATGTTTGAGCTAAATTTAGAGCATGAGGCAAACCCACTAATAAATTTACTGCTACCAATAACATAACTCCAATATAGAAAAAGGGCATCATTTTAAGAGGAAAATCTAGTATCTACTCTTTCCATATCTCTAGGGAAAAGACTAGCTTGCCTAATATTAGAAAGTCCCAAGATTCCCTGGGTTATCCTCTCTGAACCAAAAGACCAGCCACCTTCTGGGGGCATGCCATATCTAAAGGCTTGCATATAGAGTTCACTTTTATGTAAATCTATCCCTCTGTCTTTGGCATTTTTGGTTAGTATTTCTACATCAGTTATTCTTTGCCCACCAGTTAGCCACTCTACACCTCTTCCTATTACATCAAAACTTAAAGTGTATTCTGGGTCCTCTGGGTCTGGCATGGTATAAAATGGTCTTTTGGAAGTTGGATAGTGCGTCACAAAAACAACTTCAGATCCATGTTCTTCCAAAGCCCATTTACCAATCTCTCTTTCATCTTCTGGTGATAAATCTGGTTCTTTTCTGTTATCTACCCCAGTCCTTTTTAAAATTATTTCTTGAGCCTCTCTCATTTTAATTCTAGGAATGGAGCTGGAAACTTTAGGAACTGATGCTTCATATAATTCTAACGCGTCCCGACAGTCTTTTTTAACTTTTTCAAAAATATATTTTAAGATATATTCCACCTCATTCATCAGCTCTTTCCATGAACTGATAAAACCCATTTCTGCATCAAGTGTTGTAGCTTCTGCTAAATGCCTGGTTGTAACTGACGGTTCTGCCCTTAAGGTTTTATTAACAGTAAACACTCTTTCAAAAACCCCTACCATAATTTGTTTATAAAACTGAGGGCTTTGTGCTAAAAAAGCTTTAGTATCAAAATATTTCACCTCAAAAACTTCTGATCCACCTTCTGCTGTTTGAGGAATAATCACAGGAGCTTGGAATTCAGTAAAATCATGGTTTCTTAAACCCTCTCTAAAAGCATCAATAATTGCTTCTTGGACCTTAAAAACAGCTTTGACTTGAGGATGCCTTAAAGTTAAACCCCGATAGTCAAGTAATGTGGGAAGCTGTAAGTTTAAATCTTTTCCCCCCATATCAAAGGGAAGTTCTTGAGCCTTAGATAAGATTTCTATAGATTGTGCCTGAAGTTCAATGGTACCTGTTTTTAAGTTAGGATTTACTAACTTTTCTGGTCTTGGAGCTACACTTGCTTCTATACAAACAACATCTTGAGACCTTAGGTCTCCTGCTATTTCTCCTGTTGCTACCACTTGGATCACTCCAGACCTATCTAAAATATCCAAAAAGACAATTTTGCCATGGTCACGTCGGGTGTACACCCAGCCACAAACATTTACCTTTTCACCAATATGGTTATTACAATCAGTGTTTAAAATTCTATCCATAATCCAGAAGAAAGGCTTGTTAAAATAACCTTTCTTCTGGATTGATAATACCAGTTTAGGCTGGAATTGACAACAGTTTTTCTCTATTTTACAAAATAAGGACTCTCTTTCTGCCATTAATTCCACCTCCTTTCTATATTTTATCCAAAAGCAAAGCCTGCCTCCGCTTTACAGAGGTGTTGCTTGCATACAATGATTGCATCAAATTAGAGTAATTATTGACAAGATACTTTTTGGGGCAATATAATATTTGATAACTTATGAGTAATTTTTCTTTTATTACTTTAAATATTATTTTGGCTAACCTCCTCTTGGTCCTTATTGGGCCTAGATTGGGAGGTCGTTTTAGGTAGATAAAAATCTAAAATCCCAAAACAAAGGAGACCTCCCAAACGGGAGGTTTTTTTATGGATAAAATAAATTACTTAAAAATTAAGAAAGGAGGTAACCATGCAAGAACAAGTATTTGAATACAGGTCACGCCCAAGTACTGGCGCACAAGAAAGATCCATTGCCGCCAGAAGAGCAAGTATTGCGGAAATTGATAAACGAATTATGGAAATTAAAAGTAAATATGGCGATGATCCTAAATTAGTACGGATCAACTTAGACTATCGAAAAGAAGTACGACCACTTGTAGAAGAACGGGCAATGCTTTCATGCCAACAGAGAGCAGCAACCAGAGCAATAGATATTACAAACAGGGCCATACGAGAAAGCAGGGGACGACAAAGACTGTAACATCGAGGGTGTAGTGTACTATAAGTTAAGCACAGAGTTTTTCTTTGTTTCCTCAATGCTCAATTGGTTTTAAGAAGACCGTAGATTTTTTTGATTCTTCTTTTGGCAGAAGCTGTGACTACAAATCTAAGCCAATCTCTGCTGGGCTTTTTACTAAGGTCTTTTGATAACAACACCTCTACCACATCACCATTATTTAATTTGGTGTCCAAAGATACCACCCTACTATTTACTTTGGCCCCAGTCACCAGATTGCCCATATCAGTATGCACTTGATAAGCAAAATCAATTGGGGTAGCACCATATGGTAAATCTTTAATATCCCCTTTTGGGGTAAAACAAAAAATCCTGGTCCCAAAAAGATCAGTTTTTATAGTTTTTAAAAACTCAGTATCAGAGCTAATCTCTGTTTGCCACTCAGATAATCTTTTAACCCATTCCAACTTTTCTGCACTAGCAGCAAATCCCTTACTGATTTTCTCATCAGACAATCCACTTTCTTTTTTCTCTGCATAATTCCAGTGAGCAGCCACTCCATATTCCGCTTCTTCATGCATCTTTCTTGTTCTAATTTGAATTTCAAATGGTAAATTATCTGGTCCAAAAACTTTAGTGTGTATAGATTGATAACCATTAGGCTTAGGATGGGCAATAAAGTCTGACACTCCTTCTGGCAAGGGTCTAAAGATTTTATTTATAATTCCTAAAACCGAATAGCATTCCTCTTTTGTTGAAACAATAACCCTCATTGCCATTAAATCATAAACTTTAGAGAAATCATTATTTACACCGGGCCTTTGAAGTTTTGTGTATAAAGAATAGGTGTGCTTAACCCTACTTTGAATCTGTGCCTCGATCTTTTCTTCCTCCAGTACTTTTGCCAATCTACTTTTTACCTTTAATAGTTCTTTACCTAAATCTTCTAGATAAACACCTTCATACTTTTTAAGTTTTTCATATTCTTTGGGGTATAAATGCTTAAAAGCCAGGTCTTGCATTTCTCCTCTCATTTCTCCCATCCCCAATCTTTCAGCTAGAGGTGCAAAAATTTCCAAAGTTTTTCTGGCTACCTCTTCTCTCTTTTTAGCCTCCACATATTGCAAAGTAGTTAGATTATCATAAATATCAGACAATTTGATTAGAACCACCCTTAAATCTTTTGCCAAAACCAAAAACATTTTCCTTAAGTTTTCCACAAATTCATCACCCATTTCGGATTTTGGTTTAATCATTCTTAGCTTTTCAAATGCTTCCATCATAGAAGCAACATCTGGACCAAATTCTTTTTTGATATCTTCAATAGTGGCAGCCCCCTCATGTAAGCTGTGATGCAAAACTGCTACAACCAAAGTCGCTGGGTCAGTTACTCTAAAACGCATTAAAATTTCTGCAACTTTTATGCAGTGACGCGCTACATCTTCTCCTGACTGTCTTTTTTTACCAGCCAAAGATAGCTTGGCAAAATCAACAGCCTTTGCCACAATAGGTAGTTCCATTAGCTCCATAGCAAGTAATTATACACCCAAGAATGTTAAAAAGTGATATCTAGGACTTTAAGCTGAAGGGTTTTTTGACCATTAAATTCATTAAGCTCTAAATAATATGCTACATCTATATATTGCCCTTCCGTTAATTGATTTTTCAGATTGCCAAATGAAAAAGCAATTGCATCAAGATTTTCAATTTGGAATTTTAAATGATCTCCATTTCCAACTGTTTTTATATCAGAAATTTTTACTTTTAAGCTAGCCAAAACTGGTTGATGATTTTCCACGCCACATGGCTCTAATTTTTCTAAATCTACAAGCAACTCCTTGGTTAGTTTTTGTACTGGCACGGTAGCCTCAATTTCTAATTCTTGGGCCTGATTAATTTCTATTTCTTCTAAATCTTTTTCTAATCTCTCTTTAAAAAGAGAGATTTTTCCAGTTTCAATAGTAAATCCTGCCGCCTTTGGATGGCCTCCAACGTCCACCAAGATATCGTGGCATCCTCTAATCACTTCCACAATATCTAGCCCATTTATAGATCTGGCAGATCCTCTTGATTCTACTTCACCTTTAGAAATTACCACCGTAGGTAAACCATATTCATCACTAATTCTACCTGCAACAAGCCCAATAATACCTGGGATCCAAGCATCAGAATGAAGTACCAAAATCTTTTTTCTTCCATTTATTTTAATTTCAGTGTTTATAATTTCTTTGGCTTCCATAATAGCCTCTGTAGTTAATTTCTTTTTTTGATCATTAGCCTCATTTAAAATACTTGCTAAATCCATGGCTTTTATAGAATCCTTGGTACAAAGTAACCGCAGTGCATCCATAGCATGCTCTAATCTTCCAATAGCATTTATCCTTGGTCCTAAAATATGGCCAATATGATAAGTGGTTATTTGTCTTGGGATTATCTTTGATTGCTGCATTAGAGCCAAAAGTCCTACTCTTTTTGTAATAGCTAGCTTTTCCAGTCCTAGTTTTACCAAAGCCCTGTTTACCCCCAAAAGAGGCACCATATCTGCAACTGTTGCCATAGCCACCAAGTCCAATAAGTCTTCTGATTGTTCTTTGGAAACTAGTGACCTAACCAGACACCAACCAACGGCTGCTCCGCATAATTTTGTTGAATGCACAATTGCCAACGCTTCAGGTTTTTCTTCTAAGGGGGTATGGTGATCAGTAATAATTAAATCTAAGCCTATTTTTTTTGCATACTTTGCTTGCTCCAAAGCCACAATACCATGATCTACAGTAACCACCAAAGCAGCTTCTTTGTCTTTGGCAAATTGTAAACCTAGCTCTGATAAACCATAGCCTTCTTTTTCCCTATGAGGAATATAGGGTAAAACTTTAGCCCCTAAAAGAGTTAGCCCTTGGTATAAAACTGCTGCCCCACAAACTCCATCTACATCATAGTCTCCATAAACAATAATTAATTCCTTCTTCTCGATAGCCAGTAAAATTCTTTTTTTGGCAGTCTGGATTCCAGGAATGTCTAAATCTTTTTCATAAGTTTTTAAATTAGGATTTAAAAACTCCTCTATTTCATGTTTATCTTTTAAGCCTCTGTTATATAAGAGTTGTTCTAAAATATTTTCTGTTACCTGAGGTTTTACCTTCCATGTCTTGGGCATAACATGAGAGATTGTATCATACAATTACGCCATATGGAGCTTGCTCCCATACCCTCTTGAGCCTTACAATATGGCTATGGGTTTTACATTACCAGAAGAAATACAAAATGTATTAAATAAGTTTAAAGAGGCCGGCTTTGATATTTATATAGTTGGAGGTTCAGTGCGCGATCTTTTTATGGAAAGGATTGTTCATGATTGGGATTTTACTACCACTGCTAAACCAGAAGAGATTTTAAAACTTTTTCCTGATGGGTTTTGCGATAATAAATTCGGAACTGTTGGAATTCCTATACAAGTGGGTGAGGCGCAGGTGCTTGAGATCACAACAATGAGAAAAGAGGGTGATTATAGTGATTCCCGCCATCCAGTGGATGTGTCATGGACCGATAAAATAGAAGAGGATCTAGCAAGGCGTGATTTTACTATTAATGCCATTGCCCTCTCGGGGGATGAGAAAATTATTGATCCTTTCAAAGGACAAGAAGATTTGCAAAACAAACTTATCCGGGCAGTGGGAGTTCCAGAAAATCGTTTTTCAGAAGACGCCTTAAGATTAATGCGGGCTGTTCGAATAGCCGCCCAATTAGGTTTTAGAATCGAAGATACAACTTTTCAGGCAATAAAAAATAACGCTGATTTAATAGAAAAAATTGCTCATGAAAGAATCCGTGATGAGTTATTAAAAATAATGGCCTCAAAAAACTCTTATGAAGGTATTATAAAACTTAGGGAAGCTGGAATTACCCAAATAATTTTACCAGAGTTAGAAAAAACTTTTGGGATTGTTCAAGAAGGACCAAAACATGCAAGAGTCTATGATATTGGAGAACACTCCCTACTTACATTAAAAGAAACCCCCTCTAATGATTCAATTGTAAAACTTGCAGCCCTACTACATGACATTGGTAAAACAGATACTATGAGAGTTGAGAGTGATGGTAACGTTACTTTTTACAATCATGAGGTAATGGGGGGAAGATTGGTTTTGGATATTGCCAAAAGATTTAACTTATCAAAGAAACAAACTGATAAATTATTTAGATTAGTAAGATGGCACCTTTTTACTGTTGATGAAAACCAAACTGATGCAGCTATTAGAAGATTTATTAAAAATGTGGGGTTGGAAAATGTAGACGATGCCCTAGCATTAAGAATTGGTGACAGATTAGGTGGAGGAACTACCAAAGCAGTTTCCTGGAGAATGGAAAGATTTAAAGATAGAATTAAACAAGTTTTAACAAAACCATTTTCCATCTCCGATTTAAAAGTGAACGGTAAAGATATTATGGAAACTTTAAATATTCCCCCAAGTCCCAAAGTAGGTGAGATCTTACAAAAACTCTTTGAAGAAGTTTTGGAAGATAATACTAAAAATAATAGAGAATACTTACTGGAAAAAATTAAAGATTTTGATAGATAAGTTTTAAATATTTAGTATTCCATCAAAATTCTTAGGTCGTGTTCTTTTATGGCATGCCCGAAATAAAAAATCCATAATTCTTGGGTCAACTCTATCAATTCTTCCTCTTTCAATTAAAATACTTTTAATTGGCTCTTTTGTGTATTGTGATTGGAACGATGGATTATTAATATATTTATTTTGCTCGTTAATCAAGGCTTTCTGTCCTACCAAATCTGATGTTGCTAACTTCTCAATTCTGTCTTTAAATTTTAAGTCTGTCACTAACCACCTTATACCATCACCAATACCACCAATATAAGCTGATAATAATAAGTCGACATATTCAGAGATGTATGAAGGAAGTTGGTGACGTCCTCTTCTACAACATGAATCTAAATCAACCACCACACATCTATCTGTTTCCTCTTCAAGTAAAACATTAAAACCATGCAGGTCATCATGCCAGAGTTTAACTTCATACAAACCTAAACATAATCTAGCCAAAGACTGAGCAAAACCTGTGGAATAAAGCTTATCAGGATCAGATGTATATAAATCAAACACTTCTGGCCCTTTAATAGGAGTCATTACTGCCCAAAGGCTATCTTTTCTAGTAATAAAATTAATACGGGGAGCTAAGCCTTTATCAGCTAAGGAGTCAAACTCAGGTTTTAGTTCCTGAACAGAATCCCAACCCATTTCTTTTAAGTAAACAGAACCATCATCAGTTAAGCCCTCTTTAAAAGGAATATCTAAGTCAATCACGATTTGTTTATAATAGGACATTTATCACAAAAATCAACCTTCTTGAAGTTAGTGGCCTAGTTTTTCTTCCCACAGAACCAGCAGGGCTGTGGCGTTAAATATAGAAGAATATGTTCCTGAAATAATTCCTACCAGTAAGGCTACCACAAACCATCTGATTGATTCTCCTCCAAATAAAAGTAAGGCAAGTAATGTTAATACTACTGTTAAAGATGTGTTTAGAGATCTTCCTAAAGTTTGAGTAATAGAAATATTGGCAACATCTACAAATTTTTTGGATAAATATTTTGGTAGGTTCTCCCTAATCCTATCAAAAACCACAATGGTATCATGAACAGAAAAACCAATTACTGTAAGCATTGCTGTTACAAACAATACATCTATTTCTACTCCCCAAAAATGTCCCAAGAGAGAGAAAACTCCTAGTAAAAGTAACACATCATGAAGTAACGCAAGCACAGCAGTTACTCCAAATTTCCAAGAAGAAGCAGGTTTTGGCACTTTTCTAAAAGCTAGTGCCAAGTATAAAATAATCATTACCGAGGCCAAAACCACAGCAATTACAGCATTTTTAGTAGTTTCCCCGCCAATTACAGGACCTACATTCTCTAATCTAATCTCATCCACTTTACCAAATTTATCTGATAAAGCTTTTTTTGCCTGAGTGATCTGGGACTCATCAACAGGTTTTGTTTTAATAATATAGGTATTTGGACCTGAATCAACTACACTTGTGACTTCTATTTTAGCAGCCACCAAATCTTCTTTTATTAAGTTTTTATCAATATTTTTTTCAAATCTATATTCCAAAAGTGCTCCACCTTTAAAATCTACTCCTAAGTTTAATCCCCAAAAAATCAAAGAAAAAAAACCTGGTAAAATCACCAAAAACGACAGGATAAAAAACCACCATTTCTTCCCCATTAGATTATCCATGTTTTTTGGCCTCTTTCATATCTTCATGTAATTCTTCTTTTAGCTGCTTAGCAGCTTTTTTAATTTCATCATCAATATCTTCAACTTTATCTTTTAGGAAATCCATTAATTCTTCATTCTCTGGATCATTGTTAAATCTTTCTAAAAAGATCTTTTTGTCATCTGGATTTAACTTGGATAAAATCACATCCAAGATTGTGTGATGGATAGTTGAATCAACTAAAGCTGACAGGTGCATTTTTTCTTCTTCAGAAAGATCTAACTCATTTAAAGCAATTACTAAAGATTCTACTTCTATATATTTTGAATAAAATTTATTGTTCATTTTATTTTCCTCTTGCTAAAATTTTAGTTACAATATTATCCTCTTTTGCCAAGCTTGGACCCTTTGGGCTAATTGGTCCCAAGGGGATTTGGTCTTTGGGATCATCAATAAAAAAGTATACCACAGCACCTTTTCTTGGCCCTTTTGCCAAACCTAAATAATGCATAACTTCTGGTGATCCCCCCAAATGTTTGCCAGTCCACTGGGCAGGACCAGCATCCCCCACAACCGCCACCACTGATTGGCCAGTTTTAGGATTTACCACCAACATTTTTCTGAACTTAAAAAAATCTCTGTATTTTCCCACATTTTCTGCAAAACCAGGTGCCAAAAAGGTAGGAACAGCTAAATAATACTTTTCCCTCTCTTTATCCTTAGCAGAAAAATTGGACTCGGAAGAAGTAAAATACCCCCATGCTCCAAGACCAGGAGCAATTCCAGAACCACCATACATTGCCCAATCAGAAGCATTATCTGCATGTTTATATAAATTATCACCTGGATAACGGTATAAATGCTGCTCTCCCCCAATCATTCCATAAGAACGATTTAGCCTCACCCCATCCAACTCAGCTTTTACTTTAAAACCCATATTATCTGCAAGTACCCCTTCGACTTTTGATTCTTCTTCTGGGGTTAAGCTTCTCATCTCTTTTGGGACATTAATTTCTAGTGATTTGGCCAGTAAAACAGTTTTATCCTCTTCTTTTGTTATATTATTATTTGTAAGTTCTTGTGGTTGTGGCATGGTAGCTTGAACACCAGGATTTGATAACATCATCAATCCTCCCAATCCGCCTAGAGCAACATTTTTCACTGCATCTTGATGAGAAGATAGCAGCTTTTCTGCTGCGTGCTGGTGTTTACTAATCCATTTTTTTCTTAAATATTCATAATGGGGTCTTTTTGCTTTAAATTTCATATTTACCTTTTAAACCTTGGCAATAATCTCAGGAAGTTTCTGGTAACTACAATAGCAGAAAACATTGATACTAAAACACCAATGGCTAAGGTTAAAGCAAATCCTCTGACCACACTAGTACCAAAAAAGTACAAAATACTGGCAGTGATCAAAGATGAGATATTAGAGTCTCTAATAGAAGTCCAGGCTCTGTTAAAACCAGCTTCTAAGGCAAATTTTCCGGTCTTACCAGATCTAATTTCCTCTTTCATTCTTTCAAAAGTTAAAATATTAGCGTCCACTGCCATTCCTACTGATAAAATAAACCCAGCAATTCCAGCCAAGGTTAAAGTGACTGGAGGAATTAAAAACAGACCGGTTCTAAAAATTGCCAGGACTAATAGAGTGTAAATTATAAGTGCCGAATCAGCAATTATTCCATAAATTCCATAAAAAGCTACCATATAAATCATTACCGTCAAAAGTCCAATTACTCCAGCAATTAAACTTTTTTGCACTGACTCATTACCAAGACTTGCCCCAATTGATCTTTGCTGTAAAATCTCTATCGGTACAGGCAAAGCACCAGCATTAAGTTGAATACTTAAATTTTTAGCTGTTTCAGCAGTAAAGCTACCTGAAATAACAGCACTTCCTCCTAATATTTCTTGTTGGACAATAGGTGCCTCAACTGGTTGATTATCTAAAAATATTACAAGTGGCTTGCCGATATTTCTTTTTGTAATATCTGCAAACTTTTTTGCTCCCTCATCAGTAAATTCTATCGCCACCTGTGGCCCAGAGTCTTTAGTAGATGAGCCAAATGTTACCTGGGCCTTTTTGAGATCTGCTCCACCCAAACCAGATGGTGTAGCAAAATAAATTGCTGGCACCCCAGATTTAGAAGCCTCGGCTTCTGCTGAGGCTGGTATCTCTCTAAAATCAAGTTGAGCTGTCCTTCCTACCAAATTAGCTGCAGATGAGGCATCTTTTACGCCTGGCAACTCTACCAAAATCCTTCTTTCAGCCCCGAGTTTTGAGGATTGAACTACTGATTCTGAAACACCATATAAATTAACCCTTCTTTCAATAACTTGTCTTGCTGATTCCAAAGCAGTATCTTTATCTTCTGGTTTAATTTTATCCATCTTGGCTTGGAGCACCAGCTCAGTCCCACCTTGTAGATCCAAACCAAGCTTAATAGGAAACTTACCTAATAAATTTTTTGGGGCTAAAAAATCTAAGTTAACTGTTTTGCCAAAAGCATTAATAGAGGCTTTGGAGGAAGCCCCTTCAAGAGAGGGTAAGTTAACCCATATTGAAAGCAAAGTAATTATAATTATTAACCATAAAAAATAACGGGACTTCATAGGTTTTTTTAAATCACCACCCCAGACATTAAGTCTTCCTCTAAACCAAGCAACATTACTTTAGGTTGAGTAATTACTCTTAAAATAAAGGGGTCTCTTCTTTTAACCCTAAACTGAAATTCCGCTTCATCCATAAAAGAATAGTTAATCTCTTGCTCTCTTTTTGCTTGCTCATCTGCAATAATTGCCTGAAGCTCTGGTAATACTATTTGGCCCACAACTAGAAGATCAACATCATCTGGAGCTGAAGGCTGATTTTTTGCAAAACGATCAGAAATCATAGCGTATTTTATTTTACCCAATTTTCCTTTCCCTTCAATAATGGCTCCCCCAATCCCTGTGGACTTAACAACCATCTGCAAAAGTTGAGCATAAAAAATATAATCCTTTCTAAAATGATAAAGCCTTCTATTGGCTCTCCATTCAGAAGAAACCATCCCAAACTTTTCCATCCTTAAAAGTTCTCTTCTGACAGCATTGATTTCCTCACTAACTCTTCTCACGATCTCTCTAACATGAAGTAAGGGCTCTCCAGAAGTTAAAAAAAGTTGCAATAATTTTACCCGGACTTTTGAAACAAATAATTCCTCCATTAAAACCTCCTTTCCAGGCAGAAAGTTAATTAAAAACTTACTTTAGATCCTTCCGGGACAGTTTGAATCCAAATTAAGCCACGGTTAAAAATAATTTCTTTGCCACTTGAGTCAATATATTTAGTTCTGCTGGTGCGTGAATTTTTAATCCACTTACCTTCAGCTACATCACCATCTATAAAGAACATGGCCTTTCCTTCTCCAATGGTTTTATAAAGCAAGTGAGCATTATTTTCATAACCATCGTTGGCGTGGGATTCTCTTTCAAATTGAATAACCACATTTTTGGCAGCAAGTTGATTATTATTATTTAGATCTAAGTGAGGAGCTCCGCCGTTTTTCCGTTTATAACAGTTGCAAGTATTATCAAACTCCCAATTGACTGAAAAGTCTGTATAGCCTTGCCAAAACTCCACATCAATTTTATTAGTTTTACCAAAGTCCTTTTTGTCATCCTTAAACTTCCATAGTACAAATGACGTGTCCCATCGTTTATTCTCATCATCTACTGCTGTCCAACCACGCTTGGCTCCAATAGCCCAAAGTTTTTGTGTGGTTGAATACATAGTATGCTCTGTGGCCACAGCCTTTCCTAGTCTTTGATAATCCCTCCAAAAAGTTGGAAAACCAATACTAAACTGGTTTAAATCTTTAACGCCATATTTAATGATTTGCCCTAAAGCATTAGCAGGACCTGGAGTATTTGCACCACCAACATGGGCGTATAAAGCATCATACTCTGATAACCAATCTAGAAAGTAGGTTCTAGCAGATCTGACTGGACCAACTTGAGCGTCTTGTAAATTACAAAGAAATACACCCATAAAACGAGTGATCCCACCTTCAGCAACTGTTTCATAAATGACATCTGCAGACGATAAACCGGATTGAGGACGGGCTTCAGTGTGGTTTTCAATCATCACTGCTAAAGGCCTTCTAGTCTCCCAATTATCTTTTGATTTTTTGCTATACATTTTACCGTTTAGTGGGCAACTTTCTGTCTTAGGATCTTTATCATCTTCAACTACTGAATTAGCTGGCCCTGGCAGAGAAACTTTTGAGGAAGAAGATGCTGAATTGCCACCTGTTGAAAAAAATGAATAAGATGCACCAGTTGAGACCACAAACAATATAATAGATAAAATAGAAATTGCTAAACTTTTTTGTAAAGTATTTAAATTATTAAATAGGTTCATATATCAATCTTGCTTACCGCTCAACGCCCAATTAACTACCTCTTTTTCTTCTTCAGAAAGTGACACCCCACCTTCTTTACCTTTTTTAATTGGTTTTGCAAAGACTCTGGTAGATGCTCGGGAGTGCAAACTAGTAACCACCACCCCATCTCCTAAGCCATTTAAAAAAACCACCGAAAAACTTTGATCCCCTCCTGTATCTTGGTAGGGATTATATCTTTTTAAGGCCACCTTCTGAATATGCTCTAGGCTTTGTTTTTTAAAATCCTCCAAGCCCTGAATTTCTTTGATGGCTGCCTCTAGCTTTTCTTTTAAATTACCAGCTCTTGCTGGAAAAAGCTTTTGTAAAAATAAATAATTTTTCCAGCCCACAAAACTTAGCCCTACTAGCCAGACCAAACACGCTACACCTACAACCAATAGTAAAAGTCCTGGCCAATCCGAATACATAAATTACTCTTTTTTACTATACATGACAGGTTTAATATTTGTCAATTCTTACAGTCATCCTTGTATGCAAGCACAAAATCTATAGGATAATAAATATTTATTCCAAAATTTAGCTAAGATAGGACATGCTTGACAGGCTCAAAAAAGTCTGTTAGGCTCAATTGGAATCAAGTTTTGAGCCTATGGCTTATTCACAGACAAATAAGAAACATCGCAGACAATTAGAGGCACTAAAAACCCAGCTTTACGGCAAGGAGTCATCTGTAAGCTACCGCCCAAATACATCTACAGTTTTATCAACTGAAAAAAGTCCATCTACCCATCAACATATATCTATAAATCATAGTTACCTAAAAAAAGACCTTGCTAAAATTGCCCTATTGTCTACCCTAGCTATTGGTTCTCAATTAGTAATATATTTTTTAATTCAGAAAAAAATTATTGCTATCTAATTTAAACCTTTTTGAGAGGAGGTGAAAAAACACATGGAAATGTACTGCGTAAAATGTCGCCAAAAGAGAGCTGCTAATGACGTGACTGGAATTGTCATGAAAAATGGCAAAAAAGCCGCTAAAGGAACTTGTTCTGTTTGCGGAACTGGTATGTTTAAGATCGGAGCTCAAGTTTAATTTTGAGCACTCCCAAATTTTTGGGACTTAAGGTGATTTTCACCATTCAAGAAGGGCCCCGCTTCAAGCGGGGTTTTTCTTCTAAATTTCTTGGGGGCGATAAGTTAGGCTCTCTGCTATGTGTTGCTCCAGAATTTTTGCACTTTTATCCAAATCGGCCACAGTCCGGGCAATTTTTAAAATTCTGTGGTAAGACCTGGCTGAAAGATTCATCTGAGAAATTGCTAGTTTTAAAAGTTCTAAGGCATCTTTTGTAATCTGGCAATATTGTTTAATTTGAGAGTTGCTCATCTCAGAATTAGTCAAAATTTTACTACCATCAAATCTTTTTAATTGCAGTTGTCTTGCCTCTTGCACCCTTTTTCTTATACTTTTTGAATCCTCGCCTTTTTCTTGATTAGTTAGCTTGTCTGCTTCTACTGCTGGTACATCCAGATGGATATCAATCCTATCTAAAAGTGGCCCTGATATCTTCTTTTTATACCTAGAGATTTGGCCTGGCATACAAACACAATTTTTCTTAGGACTACCCAAAAAACCACATGGACAAGGATTATGAGCAGCTAAAAGAATAAATTGAGAAGGAAATGTTAAAGTACCGCTTGCCCTAGAGATTGTAATCTTTCTATCTTCAAGCGGCTGACGCAGAGATTCTAAAACCTGACGCGGGAATTCCGGTAATTCATCCAAAAATAATACCCCACGGTGGGCCAAAGAGACCTCTCCGGGTTTTACATTATTGCCCCCACCAATCATCCCCACATACGAGGCTGTGTGATGGGGTGAGCGGAAGGGCCTAATAGTCACAATCGGTTTCTCTGGAGATAAATTTCCAGAAACCGAATAAAGCCTAGTTACCTCCAAGGCTTCATCTTTGGTAAGAGGTGGGAGAATAGAAGGAAAACATCTTGATAATAAAGTCTTTCCAGAGCCCGGAGGACCTTTTAATAAAACATTGTGTCCACCAGCAGCAGCAATCTCCAAGGCGCGTCTGGCTTGATTTTGACCTTTAACTTCAACAAAATCATATTCATATATTAAATCCCCCTCCAAGGCCAGTTCTGTTTTGGGATAAGGTAAAACTTCTAGCGAGTTAGTTAAAAAATTAAAAACTTCCAAAAGATCTTTAAAGGCATAGACTTCTACACCATCCACTACTGCTGCCTCCACGGCATTATCATAGGGCACAAATATTCTTTTTAAACCCAAAGTTTTAGCCAAAATTGCATAAGAAAGCACTCCGTAAGTAGAACGGAGGCTTCCATCCAAAGATAATTCCCCCACAATTAAAGTATCAGATAAATCTGCTTGTAGCTGCTCAGAGGCAATTAGTAAACCAATGGCAATTGGTAAATCAAAAGCAGGGCCTTCTTTTGGTAAATCTGCAGGGGCTAAATTAATAGTAATTCTTTTGGCGGGAAAATCAGCTTTGATATTATTAATAGCAGATCTTACCCTCTCTCTTGCTTCCTCAACTGCCCGGTCTCCAAGCCCTACCAGGGTAAAAGATGGCAACCCTCTGGAAGCTATATCCACTTCCACTGTCACAGGAACAGAGTCCAACCCAACATTTGCCCCAGAAATCACCTTAGCTAACATTAAAAAGGATTATATTAAAAAAAGATTAAATAAAAATTAATTTTTTAAAAAATCAGATTTGCTTAGGAAGCTGAAAAGCAGAGCTTGCCTTTTACCTTCGGTAAAACGTAAGCCAGGTATTATTTGGTGCTTAGGAAGCCTGTAAGCCAGATTCTGTTCTAGATGAAATCTATCTTCAAGTGATTTTAATGTCACTTAAGCCGCCTACTTGGCGGCTGCTCCTTACTTAAGCTATCGAGCGAGCAACTCAGCTTATTCTAGGATTGCAGCGGGGAGGATTGCCCTTTTCACTCCGGCTTGACCCGGCATTAGTCTCTGTTGCTCTCCAGCCAAAGGCTGGTCGTCCTCTGGACGAAACTAGCGGTTACCCGTCCCCGCCTTGCGGCGGGGCACCCTGCTCTATGCTGTCTGGACTTTCCTACCCGCCATGGGCGGGTTATCATCCAGCTTCCTAAGCATGAGTATTGTACAAAACTTGGAGGCCAAAATCAAAAAATTAAAGATTATTCAGGATTAAGTATGCCTTCTTGGATTACTAGTTGAACAACCACTGCAATGGGAACTGCTAGAAGCGCCCCACCTAGCCCTAAAAGTCTCCCTCCAACAGAAATTGCCAGAATTACCAATAGCGGATTTAGCCCCACTGCTCTTTTCATGACTTGTGGCACTATTAAATGTCCCTCCAACTGTTGAATGGCCAGGTACAAACCTGCTACTAATGTTGCAAAAAGAGGGGAGACAGTCAGAGCAATTAGTACTGCTGGTATAGCAGAAATTATTGGTCCAATTACTGGCACTACTTCCAAAATACCAGCAATAATTGCCAAAGGAAGAGCAAAATCCACTCCCAATATGGTCAAGCCAATGTAACTTGCAACCCCAATAATTAAAGACAGAATAATCTGACCTCGGAGCCATGCTCCTAATTTATCTTCAATTCTTCGAAGTAATTTTTTTCCCCGTTCTTGGCGTTCACCAAAAAAAGATGTGCCATATTCTTCTAGTCTTTGCCTATCGAGTAACATATAGATAGTAACAACTAGAACGCTTACAAAACTAATAAAGTTTTTAAAAACATCAACAGTAATATTTACTACTTGCCCAGAAATATTAGAAAGCTCTTGGCGGATCAAAGACTGATCAATTAAATTAGCCTGAAGCAACACCCCTAATGTATCTGCTAGTCTTTGAGACAATCTACTGGTCTGAGTGATCAAAGGAGTAAATCCTACCGTAATCAGCCCTGCAATAGCTCCTATTACCAGGAAAAAAATCACTAGTATTGCAATAATTCTAGGGACTCCAAATTTTGTTATTCTATCAACTAAAGGTGCCAGAGCTGACATAAAAATAAAAGCCACAAAAAATAGCAGTAAAATATCTAAAATTTGAAAAATAATCCACAGTAAGATCAAGAATGCAGCTATAAAAAATACAGTTTTTGAAGATATATCAATCCGTCTTGTCATTTGGTGCATGGTACCATAAGCTCACTAGTTTTTCCACCTGAGTAGACAAATTTTCATCTTGTATATCAAACCACCTAGTATTCTCTTCTTTTTTAAACCAAGTCATTTGCCTTTTGGCATATTGATGATTTTTGTGTTTTAGTTGTTCCAGTAGTTCATTTTCACTAATTTTATTTTCTAAATAATCTGCCAGAATTTTATATTCCAAGCCCAAATCTTTCATTCTTTTTAAACTAACCCCCTCCTTTAATAGCTTTTCCCCTTCTTGGATTAAACCCTGTTGAAGCCAAGATAAAATCCGTAAATCAATCCTGTTGTTTAAAACCCCTTGGGGAGCAGTTAACCCAATTTTTAAAATTTGATGTTTTTGATTTAGCCCTTTCAATTTTTCTGTCTTCTTGTATGGATTCATAAGTATTAATTCGATAGAGCGGAGTAGGCGTCTGGGATTTTGTCTATCAGATTGGTTCAAATTTTCCCATCTGGTAGGGGAGAGATTGACAAGTTTTTGTTGCAGACTCTCTAATGAAAGCTGCTCCAGCTCCTCTCTTAATTTTTCATCGACTGGAATACTTAAATTAGAAAATCCTTTAAGTAAGGCTTTTAAGTAAAGCCCTGTCCCTCCAACTATAATTGGAAGCTTTCCTCTTTTTATTACACCTTCAATTACCTGATTTGCCCGTTCAACATAATCTTTAATAGTAAACCTAATTTTTGGGTCCACAACATCATACATCCAGATATTAATACCATCTGTTTCCCATCTTAAATCATATTTCGTAAATCTTAAATCTCTTCCCGGCATCTTACCTGTTCCTATATCCAAATCTTTATAAACCTGTCTTGAGTCACAGGCAACTAGTTCTCCCTTAAATTTTTTGGCTAAAGTTAATGCCAGATCAGTTTTACCAGTGGCAGTAGGACCCAGGATAACTAGAATTTTATTCATGAGGGAATTAATCTGTTTTGCCAAAAATCCAAGGAGTTTTTGATTTAATTTTTTTATTTTGATTTGATCGAAAAACGTTATTACTTTCTAAAAGCTTCCTCACTTCTTTTTTCTCTGCCATTCTTGCAATCCTTACCACAGTATCTGTGCCAACTTGGGCCTTCTCTGCTATTTTTCTAATAGTTAATCCCTCTTCTAAAAGGTTGATGATATGTAAGCGTTGTTTAACCATCCTTACCTCAGAAGGAGTCAAAAGCTCCTTTATTAATTCCCCAGGAACATCAATTGATCTATCTATGCTTGGTTTTGCCATGTATGGATTCATACTAATGTAAGTAGAGTAGAGAAGTCAAATACTGGGTTTGGGTTATTTAATTTGTCTTTTGAGGGTTTTGCCTGCAGCAAAGCCTGGGGTCTTTTTTTGTGGAATCTGAATAGCGGCCCCTGTTTGAGGATTTCTCCCTCTTCTTGCTGCCCTTGATCTAATTAGAAAGGTACCAAAGCCAGAAACTACTACTTTATCACCTCTAGTTAAAGCATCTCTTATAAGATTAAACGTGGAGTTTACAGCATCAGAAGCAGCTCTTTTGGTTAAGAATGATTTCTTAGCTACTTTTTCAATCAGTTCGTTCTTTGTCATATTAAGCTGAATTTACCAGATAATCTCTTTCCCGTCAATTAGCTGGTCATTGTGTACTCTGTGGCTCTTATTTCTCTAATAGCTGTGATTTTTACTTGCCCTGGAACCATTACTTCTTTAGAAATTCTCTCAGCTATATCATGGGTAAGTTTTGGTAGCTCATCATCAGAAACTTTATCTGGAAAAACTACCACTCTTACTTCTCTACCAGCAGCGACAGCAAAAGCTTTATCTACTCCTTCATATGAGGTGGCAATCTTTTCTATATCTTCAATTCTTTTGATATAATCTTCCACATTTTCGCGTCTTGCTCCAGGTCTTGCTCCAGAGATAGCATCAGCAATATAACAAATAATAGATTCTATAGATGAAAAAGGCTTATCTTCATGATGTTCAGCAATACAATTTACCACCTCTTCTGGTAACTCATATTTTTTGGCCAATGCCACACCCTTTTCTACATGAGTACCTTCATCATCATCTATAGCTACTTTACCAATATCATGAAGCAGGCAACCCAAACGAACTACATTAACATTTGCTCCTAAGTTTTTTGCCAAAGCAATTCCTATCTTAGTTTCTTCCAAAGTATGTTGAATCATATTTTGGCCATAAGAATATCTATATTTAAATCTTCCTAAAACTGCCACCAACTCTTTTGGCAGATTATAAACACCCACCTCGTGGCATAATCCCTCCCCAGCATGGAACATCAATTTTTCTATATCTTCTTTAGTTTCTCCTACAATCTCTTCAATTCTTTGAGGCTGGATTCTACCATCCTTCATTAATCTTTCCAAAGAAACCTTGGCTATCTCACGTCTGACTGGATCAAAAGAAGATAAAATTAATACTCCAGGAGTATCATCCATTACCACATCTACTCCAGTAACATTTTCAAAAGTCCTGATATTTCTTCCTTCTTTACCAATAATTCTCCCCTTCATTTCATCATCAGGAAGATTTACCTGGGAAGTAGTAAATTCAGCTATATAATCTGTAACTCCATGAAGCATGGCATCAGCCAAAATCTCTTTGGCTTTTTCTTCAGATTGTAATTTAATATCTTCTTCTGCTGCCCTAATTTTTTTGGAAATTTCTGAAGCCAAATCTTTTTCTACATTTTCTAAAAGAATTTTTTGGGCATCAGAGGCTGCCATATCAGATGATTTTTCTAACTTGGAGACCAAATCTTTACGTGTTTTTTCTAAAGTTTCTAATTTTTCATCAACTAATTTTAATTTTTCTGCCAAAAGCCTTTCTCTTTCTTCTAATATACCCTCTCTTTTGGCAAGCTCTGCCTCCTGTTTAACAACATCAACAGGTACCACATCATCAGTTTTATTTGGTTGGCTTGAGCCAAAACTTGATTTCATTTTAATATTTTTTGGAAAGTTAAAGTCAACAAAAAGGGCTCTTTTTAAAGAGCTTTTTGAGAAAGGATATTTAAGATAAAAGTTTGTTTACTCATCTTCAGGTCTAACCTCAGATCCTTAACTTTCTATAATGAAGTTTACCTTATTTTTACCCAAAAATCAAACCTCAATAACCTTTTTTATTACTGAATAATCAAAGCCTTTTCTGGCTAAATACTCATAAGCCTTTTTCTGAAATTCTTTTTTGGGTAAATTTTTCCAGGAGTTTAACTTCTTTTCCAAAGCCTGTTTGGCTAGTTCCTCCTCGCTACCCCCTTCATCAGATTTTAAAACTTCTTCTATAATTTCCCTATCAATCCCTTTTTGATAAAGCTCAGAGGATAAAGCTCTTAGCCCTTTTTGCTTACTTCTTCTTCTACTTTCTACCCAAGCTTTGGCAAATTCTAAATCATTTAGCAACCCTTTTTGTTTCAGTCTTTCTATTAATAGATCCACAACCATTTCTGAGATCTCTTCCTGGTCTTTTAACTTTCTTTTGAAGGATAAATTTTTTAAATAGCCCCTTACTTCTTTTTCTGAGCGCTGACGGATTGAAAAAAGCCCATACATTCTCTCCATAAGCTTTCCTACTTCTGCTTCAAATAATAATTTTTCTAAATCTTCTTGTGGAATTTGTTTACCAGGGACTAATCTAAAATTTACTACCAAATCTTCATCTGCTCCAAAAACAAATTTCTCATCTAAGAAGATATTAAACCGATGTTGATTCTTTTTTTGAGACTCTACCGATGTTATCTTAGGCATCAATTAAATTGTAGGAGATTTAGGATTTACGAGATACAATTTACGATTCTTAAATCTATATTCTTAAATCGTAAATCAAACTGCTTCTTCTACTAAAGCTTCTTCCTCTTCTTTACCCACTACAAACTCTGGTTTAGAATCTTTTCCAGAGGCCTTGGCATTCCAAGCATCTCTGATATCTTTTTCCAATTTTTCTGCTTCTTTTGGATTTTCCTTTAAATAAATGGCTGCTGCTGCTCTTCCTTGGCCCAACATTTTTTCCTGCCATTTAATAAAAGCTCCTGCTTTATTTAAAATCCCCAGTTCAATTCCTACATCTAATAGTTCACCTTGATGAGAAATACCATTTTCATCCATATCAAATTCAGCAATTCTAAATGGGGGAGCGACCTTATTTTTTACAACTTTTGCCCGGTGTCTTGAGCCAATTACTAAATCACCGTTTTTAATATTTTCTATCTTTCTTACATCCAATCTAATTGAGGCGTAAAACTTTAAGGCTTGGCCACCAGTTGTTACTTCCGGGTTACCAAACATCACTCCAATTTTTTGTCTTAGTTGATTTGTAAAAATGACAATTGTATTGGTACTAGAAATTGCTCCAGTCAGTTTTCTTAAAGCTTGAGACATCAGTCTTGCTTGCATACCCATCACGGAATCACCCATTTCTCCCTCTATTTCTGCCTTTGGTACCAAAGCAGCTACAGAATCAATCACTATTACATCTATTCCTCCAGAACGAATTAGAGCTTCTGCAATCTCTAAGGCTTGCTCTCCAGTATCAGGTTGAGAAATTAATAAATCATCTAGATTCACACCAATTCTCTGAGCTCTTTGAGGGTCTAAGGCGTGTTCAGCATCAATAAAAGCTGCTGTTCCACCCTTTTTTTGAGCTTCTGCTATAACATGTAAACAAAGAGAGGTTTTTCCAGAAGCTTCTGGACCATAAATTTCTATAATCCTACCTTTTGGTAGTCCACCTGCGCCCAAAGCTAAATCAAGGGCAATAGAACCTGTGGAGATAACATCGATAGTCATCTTCTCCATTCTTTCGCCAAGCCTCATTATTGAACCTGTACCATATTGCTTTTGGATTTGCTGCATAGCAGTTAAAATTGCAGCTTTTTTAGCGTCTTCACTTTGTGCCATATGTACTTATATTAACAAAACCCGAAACATTGTCAATCCCTCAATTGCTGTTATTTTTGTGTGTATGGATACATAATTTTATTACACAAGAGAGTAGAGGATAAGAATAAGATTTGGTAAAATGACAGCTACTGTTACGGGGAGTAGTATAGTGGTAACACGCCGCGCTGGGGGTGCGGCATCGGGAGTTCGATTCTCCCCTCCCCGACACTCTAAGGGGAGAACAACGTTCCGAGCAAAGCGAGCGGTTGTTATTCTCCCCTCCCCGACACAACTTTTTTATTCTACTCTTACCAAAAACTAATCTACTTTTCATTAAGTCATGCTACTGTAACCAAGAATATGTTGAGCTCTGGTGAGATTATTTTTCAAAGATCTCCTTCTCCCATATCCAATGGCAAGAAACAAGAAGAGACAGAAAAATTTGAAGGAATTTTAACAAAAACTAACCGAGTACTTTATAAAACCTCAACAGTTTTTCCTTTTGATTTTTTTCCAGATGATTTGGTGATAGATGAAAATATGGTACATATTGTAGAGCGGACTTTTTTTGCCTCAGAACAAATTTATAGCATCCCTTTAAGAAACATTGAGTTGATAAATGTTGAGTCCATTCCTTATTTTGCCACCATGCTGATTTATCATAGTAGATTAAGGACAGAACCAACTGTTATAAAGTTTTTAAGAAAAGATGATGCCACCAAAGCTCGTCATATTATCCAAGGGTTGGTTCTAGCAACCACCCAAGGAGTGGATTTTTCTAAATTGGAAGTAAAAGATATTATCAAAAAAGTTGAAGACATGGGTAAGATAAAAAGCGTTGAAAACTCCCATTGACTATCAATTTCCAGTATAATACTTGTTTAGATGAACCAAGACATAGTCTCTCTTTTAAAAAATGGGCAGGTTGGCATATTGCCTACAGATACCCTTTATGGATTAGTTGGCTCTGCTTTAAATAAAGATACTATAGAAAGAATCTATAAGTTAAAAAGGAGGTCTCCAGAAAAACCAAGTATTATTTTAATATCTTCCTTGAATGATTTGGAACAATTTAGTATCCATCTAGATTCTCCTACAAAAAAAATTTTAGAAAAGATCTGGCCTAACCCTGTTAGTGTTGTGTTACCTTGCCAGGACGAGAAATTGTTTTACCTGCACCGAGGCACTAATGCTTTGGCTTTTAGAATCCCTAATGATCAAGAACTCTTAAATTTATTAAAACAAACCGGTCCCATAATAGCACCTAGTGCCAACCCAGAAGGAGAATCCCCTTCTCAAACTATCGAGGAAGCCAAAAAATATTTTGCTCAAGGCGTAGATTTCTATCTGGATGGAGGTGTCTTAAATAATCCACCATCCACACTTATTCAAATCAAAGATCACCAAGTGCACGTTTTAAGACAGGGGTCCTTTACCATAACTTCCTGATGTATCATCTGCCATAAGTAATTAAAATTATGTCCCTATTCTTTGGAACAAGATGTAACCTAAATTATAAACGTGGATAAAAAATTAAATTTTTACAAATCTTTTTACCCTCCTCTTACCTTTTGCTTACTTTATTCTTCTTGTTTACTTGTTTTAAAAACATAAGATAAGCAGGTTGATTAGAAATAATGAAAATTGCTCAGATTGCACCCTTAATAGAAAGTGTTCCTCCTAAAAAATATGGTGGTAGTGAAAGAGTTGTCCATGCTTTAACAGAAGAATTAGTCAAGAGAGGCCATGATGTTACTCTTTTTGCCAGTGGAGACTCCCAAACTTCAGCTAAATTAATTTCTGTTTATCACAGAGCCTTAAGAGATGCTAAAACCAAAGACCTTTATGGTCCTAATGTTTTAACAATGCTAAATATTGGTTTAGCTTATTCCAAATCTGATGAGTTTGATATTATCCATGATCACAATGGACATCTTAGTTTACCCACTGCTAATATAAGTTTAACTCCTGTAGTAATGACCCTCCATGGACCTTTAACTTCCGAAAACCGAAGGATTTTTCAAACCTTAAGTAATCCCCACTTTGTAACCATTTCTAAATCCCAGGCCCAAACTGCACAAGGATTAAATCATATTGGTACTGTTTATAACGGTTTAGAGATGGAAGATTATCCTTTTTCAAAAAAAGATAAAGGCTATCTACTCTTTGTAGGAAGAATTTCTTTAGAAAAAGGAGTACATTTTGCCATTGAAGCCGCCCAGTATTTAAACCTTCCTTTGATTATAGCTGCCAAACTAGAAAGAGTGGATATGCAGTATTTTAATGAATATGTAGGACCCCAACTTTCTGAGCAAATTAAATGGATTGGTGAAGTTGATGAAAAAGCTAGAAATAAATTGTACAGTGAAGCTTTGTGTTTTTTGCATCCAGCTAACTGGAAAGAGCCATTTGGTTTAACTATGATTGAGGCCATGGCTTGTGGCTGCCCGGTAGTAGGATTTAACCAAGGATCAGTCCCAGAAATTATTCAAAACAACCAAACTGGTTTTGTGGTGGAAGACACAGAAGAGATGATTGAGGCAATTAGTAATATCAAAAGCATTGACCGCCAAGCTTGCCGTGACTATGTCTTGAAAAATTTCAGTGCCACCAAGATGACTGATGGCTATGAAAAAGTGTATCAAACTATTTTAAATCCTACTTCCACAATTTAAGCTCTTGCAGAACTAGCTTGTATTCTGTATTGTATGTGGTAAACTCCAATGATTTTATGACTAGTGAAAAACTATATAAACTTGCCTATCAGTCACTTCTAGATCTTTCCACCAGCGAGGGTATTAATGCTTCTGGTAAAGACGAAATCTATGGATGTATTTTTGGGCGAGACAGTGCTATTACAATATTAAAAATCCTGAGGGCCCATTCTAAAAAAGCTACTCCTGCTCTTTTGGAAATTAGCCGAAAGGCACTACTAACCTTAACTGAGTTACAGGGAAAAGAATTTAATTTAGAAAGTGGCGAACAGCCAGGTAAATTTATCCATGAATTTAGAAGATCAAAATACGAGCACTTAATATCTGCTGAAAAACCTTGGTTTCTTTACCCAGATAAAACTTTAAGAAATTATGACTCCATTGATTCTACCCCACTCACTTTAATTGCTCTTTATAGATACTGGGAAACTACTCAGGACCATAAATTTTTAATCACTATCCTACCTGCTATTGAGGCTGGCCTAAACTGGATTATTACTTTTGGCGATCTGGATAAAGATGGACTAATTGAATATATTTTCCCACACAACCGGCGCTTCGGAGGCTTATTAGTCCAATCATGGACAGATTCACATCAATCAATCATTCAACCCGATGGCAGTCTGCCACAATATCCAATTGCCCCTGTAGAAGCTCAAGCCTTGGCTTGGCTTGCTCTCAAATTATGGTCAGATTTTTATCAAGACCACTCTCCTGCTTTTGCTAAAAAATTAGATGTTTTTGCAAAACAGATGAAAGAAAAATTTAACCAGGAATTTATTATCAAAAGTAATGGTCTATTTTTTGCTTCCCAAGCATTAGATGGTAAAAAAAATAAGATTAAAACAATTACTGCTAATCCCTTACTCTGTCTATGGGCAGCCTATCAAAAAAATAATCAAACAGAATGTATCTTGGATGCAAAATATATCCCAGATTTTGTGACCCGGGCTTTTCAAGATGACCTCTTTTTGAAAGACTCTGGCATTAGAACCATGAGCACCCAATCACCCACCTATAATCCAGCCCAAGATTCTTATCATAATGGAAGCTTTTGGCCAGTGGTAAATGGTTTAATTGCTGAAGGGCTAGAAAATTTTAAATTTTACAAAGAGGCAAATAAACTAAAACAGGCTTCACTTTTACCGCTGCAGCATTTTAAATCTCCAATTGAGCTATACAACAGGGATGAAAATGGATATTTAGAATATCTCTCACCAAGTGGGCAAACAGGATGTCGGATCCAAGCTTGGTCAGCCGCTGCTTTTTTAGATATGACAGCTGATAATTAATGTAGTACACTAAAAAGCCATGCCACAACTAAAAAGAACCATGTTTCGCGAATATGATCTAAGGGGTCGCGAAGCGGATGATGAATTAAATGAAGAAAGCATGTATTACATCGGCCGCGGCTTTGGTACTCTTCTAAAAAGAAAGGGTATCTCCTCTGCAACTGTTGGACATGACGTCCGGTCGACTTCTGAAAATTTCCATGATCAATTTGTTAAAGGTGTTTTACAGTCTGGGGTTGATGTAATAAATATTGGTAATGTGACCACTCCAATGGGCTACTGGTCCCAGCATTATTTAAAAATCAAAGGCGGGGCAGTAATTACTGCTTCCCATAATCCAGTTGGTTGGAATGGAGCCAAAATCAGTGATGATTTTTCCAAAACTTTATCTGGAGAAGAAATCCAAAAACTAGCTGATTTAATTGAAGGTGGGAATTTTGAAACAGGAGAAGGCACAGCTAGTCAACATGAAATTAAAGAAAAATATATAAACGATCTTCTTTCTAAATCAAAAATAAATAAAAAATTTAAAATTCTGGTAAATACTGGCAACGGTACAGCAGCAATTGTGGCCCCAGATCTTTTAAGACAAGCTGGTTGTGAGGTGATAGAGCATAATACTAATATAGACCCCACTTATCCAAATTATGTCCCAAACCCAGAAAATGTTTTAATGATGGAAGATACAATTGCCCAAACCTTGGCTCATGAATGTGATTTAGGTATGGCTTTTGATGGGGATGGAGACAGATTGGGGCTAGTTGATAATGAAGGGCATGTTTTACCAGCAGATATTATTTTAGCTATTTTATCTAGATTGCACCTCAATCGACACCCAGGTGCCAAAGTAATGTTTGATGTTAAAGTTTCAGAGGCTCTACCAGAAGATATAAAAAACCACGGAGGAGTACCGATAATGTATAGAACCGGGCATTCATTTATCAAAGCCGAGATGAACCGCCAGCAGATCTCATTAACCGGGGAAATGAGCGGTCATATCTACTTTGGGAAAGGTTTTGATTATTATGGTTTTGATGACGCCATGTTTGCCGCTTTAAAAATATTAGAATATTTATCTGATCAAGACCAGCCACTTTCAGAGATACTGGCCACCATCCCTCGTTATATTTCCACTCCTGTTATTAATGTAGAAACCCCTGATGAATTAAAGCACGATATTATTAAACAAATTACTCAGCAATTTAAAGATGAAGGCTATGAGGTTATTGATGTTGATGGAGCCAGAGTATATGCCCATGAAGGGTGGGGACTTGCCAGGGCTTCCAATACAACACCAAATATTGTTTTAAGGTTTGAGGCCAAATCAGAGGCTCAAATAGAAAAAATAAAAGAAATCTTTAAAGAAAAATTGGATCAGTTTGAAGAAATCAGTAAAACCTGGGATTCCAGCGGCCATTAGAGTACTTTTATCTAACCTATCTTTCTCAAACCGAACTTCACAGCCTTCATCAAACCACAAGTCTCATACGGCCTGTAAATTCTGTAATTAGGAAAAAACTAACGCTTTGGAGAGGATTTTTGAGCTCTGGCTCTACCAGCTAAACCCGGTTTTCTTCTTTCCTTGGCCCGTGGGTCTCTGGTTAAAAGTCCGGCACCTTTTAATACACCGCGGTAATCTGGATTTATCAAAGATAGCGATCTAGACAGCCCATGGACAATTGCATCAAGTTGAGCAAACACACCACCACCTACAACTTTAACAGTAGCTGTGTATTTACCCAAAGTTTTTGTCAGTTCAAATGGACGTTGATAAACTCTTTGATGAATAGGACCTTTAAAAAGCTCTGCGATTGGTTTACCATTTACCAAAATTTGGCTATTCCCTTCCATAACTCTGACTCTGGCCACAGCTTCTTTTCTTCTTCCAACACTTTGTTTAAAATTATCAGGCATTTTCTGTAGTCTCCTCTTTTAATTGTTTTTTGTATGGATGATCAGTTTCTGCATAAACATGTAATTTTTTAATCATGGTTCTTCCTAATTTGGTTTTTGGTAGCATACCTTTTACTGCATGAATAATCAACTGTTCTGGCTTTTCTGCTCTAACTTCTACTACTGTTTCTTTTTTAAAACCTCCAGGATAACCCGAGTGCCTAGCATATGTTTTTTGTTGCTCCTTTTTACCAGTTAACGCCACCTTAGAAGCATTAACCACCACTACGTTATCTCCCATATCTAGGTAAGGCACAAAGCTTGGTTTCTTTTTACCCATTAATATTGTGGCCACCTCTGTGGCGAGCCTTCCCAAGGATTGTTTCTTGGCATCTACTAAATACCAAGTTCTTTTTATATCTTTAGCTGATACAACATTTGTACTCATTACTTTTTATCCTCTTTCTTATCCTTCTTCACAGTTTTTTTAGCTGGCTTCTTTTCTTCTTTTATTTCTTTTACTTCCTCTGCTTCTACCGATCCTTCTTCTGATGCACTAATCCTTTTACTCTCTGATTCTTTAGCTTGCTTACTCTCTGATCCAACCAAGCTCATCTTTACCACCATGGCTCCATCTCCAGATCTGTTACCTAATTTGATAACACTAGTAAACCCGGAATTCCTGTCTTGATAACGAGGAGCTATATCTTCAATTAATTTTTTTACAACCTGCATGTCTGGCAAGGTAGCTTGGATAAATTGTTTGGCTGGGTTAGTGTTACTTTTAGCTCTTACAATCAAACGATCAATAAGTCCCTTGATTGCCTTAGCTTTTGCTTCAGTAGTGTTAATGCTCTCGTGTAAAATAAGACTACGGGCTAGACCCTTAAAAAGGGCTGTTCTTTGATTTTTAGATCTACTAAGGTGTTTACCATAAACTCTATGCCTCACCTAAGGATAAACCCCTTTCTTCTAATTTCTGAGAGATTAGAGTCAAAGATTGTGCTCCCAAATTTTTAGTTTTTAATAATTGGGATCTAGGACTAGTAATTAATTTTTCTACCGTATCAATTTCAACAGCTTTTAAGGCATTAGTAATTCTTACTGGTAAATCTAATTCTTCCACACTTAACTTCAAAACATCATCAGAAACTTTTGACTCTACTACCACTTCTTCCTCAAAGGTTGGCTCATAAATTTGCCTGAAGTTAGCGCTTAGCGTCCTAGCTGCTGCAAATAAAGCATCCTCTGGTTTAGTAGTACCGTCAGTAGTAACTTGTAAAATTAGTTTATCATAAGCAGTACTTCTACCAACCCTGGTTTTATCGATTTGATAAGTTACTGCTACAACCGGAGAAAATATTGAGTCGATTGGTATTACACCAAGCTCTTCGGATTTTTTGTCATCAGCCATTACATAGCCAATTCCTTTCTCTACAGTTAATTCAATGTTTAATTTAGCTGTTGGAGAAGTTAAAGAAGCAATATGTAAATCTGGGTTAACAATTTCCCCACCACCCAAGGTGTCAATATCTTTAGCTTTTACTTCACCTTTACCAGAGGCTTTTAGGATCATCTTAAATGGTTTATCAGACAAAGCATTAATTCTTAACTTTTTTAGATTTAAGATGATTTCTGTCACATCTTCTGCTACACCAGAAATAGTAGAAAACTGATGGGTGACACCATCTATTTTGACATATGATACTGCTGCGCCTTCTAGGCTAGTTAATAATACTCTACGTAGACAATTACCCAAAGTATGGCCAAAACCATTTTCTAATGGCTCAACCACAAAGGATCCATTTTTATTATTTTGTTCAGTTGTTGTTACTTTAAAACTAATCATAATACTTTTATCTGCTGTAGTACTCTACGATTAAGTTAGCATTGATGCCTTGTTCAACCTCTTCGGCCCCTGGTAATCGTAAAACCTTGCCCACTGCAGCTTGTCTCTCAAGCCACTCTGGCAAGGTTGTTTGTACTTCCAAACTTTTGCGAACTTGAGAATTATCTAACATTTTATCAAAAAGTGCAATAGTTGATCCGGGTTTAACTTGAAACGATGGAATTGTCACTTTTTTGCCATCTACTAACAAATGCCCGTGGGATACAAATTGCCTAGCAGCAGCCCGTGACCCAGCAAAGCCCAAGCGATAAACGACATTATCCAAACGAGTCTCCAGAAGTTCAAGCAGAGTATCACCTCTGTTACCTTTACTCTTACTAGCCATCTCATAATACTTGTGGAACTGTTTTTCTAACATACCATACATTCTTTTGGCTTTTTGTTTTTCTCTAAGTTGGATACCATATTCAGAAAGTTTTCGTGGTCTTCTAATACCTCTTTGCCCAGGTGAAACTGCACCTTTTCTTTCAATATATGCGGCATCTTTAGTAAAAAGGGCTACACCTTCTCGCCTACTTAATCTTCTTTTTGGTCCAGTATATCTTGCCATTTGGTTAAACTCTCCTCTTTTTCTTAGCTCTTGGCCCGTTGTATGGCACAGGAGTTAAATCTGCAATCATAGTAATATTTAACCCAGCATTTTTTAAAGCTCTAATAGAGGCATCCCGCCCTGGTCCTGGCCCTTTAATAAACACATCCACCCCAGTCATGCTCATCTCTTTGGCTTTTGAAACTACTGATTCTACAGCAGAAATAGCAGCAAAAGGTGTGGCTTTCCTGGCTCCTTTAAATCCTGAGGCTCCAGAAGAACCCCAAGCCAAAGCGTTACCCTTGCTATCAGTTAAGGTAACCAAGGTGTTATTAAAAGTAGCTGTTACATAAACACGACCACTTGAGACCTGTTTTACAGCCATTGGTTTTTTTGTAACTTTTTGTTTAATAATTTTTTTAGCCATTATTATTTACCACCTGTTTTTGCAACGACATCTTTTCTAACTGTACCAATAGTTTTTCTTTTACCCCTACCAGTTCTAGCATTAGATCTGGTTCTTTGTCCTCTAACTGGCAATCCTTTGCGATGACGGGATCCCCGATAAGACCCAATTTCTTCTAATCTTCGAATGTTTTGGCCAATCTGTTGTTTAAGATCGCCCTCTATTCTAAATTGATCGAGCGCCTTTTGTAATTTACTAACTTCTTCTTCTGTCAGATCTTTTACTCTGGTGGCAGCATCAATACCGGCGTCCAAAAGGACTTTTTTGACATTAGACCTGCCAACGCCAAAAATATAAGTTAATCCAATATCTACTCTTTTTGTATTTGGTAAATCAATACCTGCTATTCTTGCCATAATTTCCTTTCTTTATCCTTGGCGCTGCTTATGCCTTGGATCACGAGGGCAAATTACATATAAAATACCCTCGCGTTTAACGATTTTACAAGACTTACACCTAGTTGTTATACTTGCCGCTACTTTCATCTTATTTTAATCTAAAAGTAATTCTTCCCTTATCCAAATCATACTTTGGACTCATCTCAAGTCTTACTCTATCCCCTACCATTAGCTTAATAAAGTGCATTCGCATTTTACCTGAAATATGAGCCAAAATCACCCTACCAACTATCTCCGGTAAATCATCCGCCCGTTCTATCTCCACTCTAAAAAGAGTGTTTGGCAGGACCTCTACTACTTTACCTTCTACCTCTATTGCATCTTTATCCATCGCAAATTTAGATTTTAGCAAACTTAGCCTGTAATTACAACCTATAATTTTGGAAATTTAGTAATTTCCAAAATTACACCTAATTTGCAAAATCCAGCTTACACCTTCCGAAAGTCTGTTATTACTTCAGGTTTTTCTTTGCCTACAATCACTGTCATTTCAAATAACCCACCCAAAGAGCCATCCACTGTAGCAACTGTCCATCCATCTTCTTTTTCATAAACATCATCTTGGCCACTGGTATAAATTACCTCTATAGCAAATATCATACCCTCTTTTAAAATTAAGCCTGTTCCGGCCTTCCCTACACCAGAAATAGTTGGCTCCTCATGAGGAGATCTACCTACACCATGACCAGTATAGTTTTTAACTACAGCAAATCCAGCTTCCTCTACTTTTTTTTGAATAGCTGCTGAGATATCACCCAACCTATTTCCTTCAACAGCCTGGCTAGTAGCTACCCATAAAGCCTCTTCCCCTACTGCTAAAAACGGTGTTTGCTTACCACCTACAACAACCGACCATGCTGTATCTGTATGCCACCCATGATAAAGGGCTCCTAAGTCCACACCCAAAACATCCCCCTCTTTTAATCTGATTTCCCTTGGTATACCATGGACAACCTCATCGTTTACAGTCAAACAGGTGGTCCAAAAATAACCAGGCACTGTCTTGAAGGAAGATTTCCCATCCAATCTTTTAATTTCTTCCTCAGCAATTTTATCTAGTTCCTTCAGACTAATACCAGCCCTCACACTTGCTAGAGTTTTTTTTAATGCCTGGGCAGTAATTCGCCCGCTTTTTCTCATTAACTCTAGTTCTTGTTTATTCCTTATTGGAACGCTCATAACCTAGACTGGATGGCTTGAGCCACCTCCTCAATTGTTCCACTCCCATCAATTCTTACTAATTTTCCTTGATTTTGGTAAAACTCCAATACTGGTTCAGTCAACTGATGATAAATAGATAATCTTTCTCTAATAGCCTCTGGCGTATCATCTCCCCGATTTCGGAGCAATAGACGCTTCTCTGCCTCTTCGTCTGATAATTCTAAATAAAAGACTTTAGTAAAATCAGGACTAAAATTTCCAATTTGATCTAAACTTCTAGGATACCCATCAGTAATAAACCCCTTGCTTGCCTCAGAACCTTCCATCTCTTTTTTTATTAAATCAGCCATTAGCTGATTATCTACAAGCTCTCCTTTATCCAACTCCGCTTTTATATTCCTACCTTCTTCTGTCTCTTCTTGGGCCAGTTTTCTCAATACTTCTCCTGCTCCAATAAAAAGAATTCCTAATTTTTCTGCTAATAATTTAGCTTGGGTAGTTTTACCTGAACCTTGTGGCCCTGCCAACATAATCTTTGGTGACATTATCTTAAGAACCCTTCATAGTTTCTCTCAATTAATCTACTCTCAAATTGCTTAGCTACATCTAGAACAACTGAGACTACAATCAAAAGCCCAGTTCCACCAACCATCAAAGTAGAAATACCAGTTAACTCAGCTACTATAGAAGGTAAAATAGCCAAAAAACCTAAAAATAAAGCACCAACTAAGGTAACTCTGGTTAAAATATAGTTTAAATAAGAAGCGGTAGCTGATCCTGGCCTAATACCTGGTATAAAAGCTCCTGATTTTTTTATATCCTCAGATATTTTTGAAGGATTAAAAACTACTGCTGTATAGAAAAAAGTGAAGCCAATAACCAATAGGAAATAGCTAAGGTTATAGGCCAAGGATTGGGTTTGAAAATTAGTCACTAACCATCTACCAATGGCATGAAGTTGTGGTTGGGATACATTGGCCAAGTATTGCCCAGCAAAAGAAGGAATTAATACTAAAGAAACTGCAAAAATAATTGGAATAACCCCAGCTTGATTTACTCTTAAAGGTAGGTACATTGAATTTCCCCCCACTTCCCTACCACCAGTATATCTTCTGGCATATTGGACTAAAATCTGCCTCCGCCCTTCGTTAATAAATACAACAGCTGCAGTAACCACAAGTCCCAAGGCGGCAAAGATTAACAAATTCAACACTTGCTGTTGATCTACCACAGAGGCAGTTTGTGTCAAAGCAACTGGCGCCCCTGCCACAATGCCTGCAAAGATCAGTAAAGAAATACCATTTCCCACACCATATTCAGTAATTAATTCCCCCAACCACATAGTAAACAAAGTTCCAGCACTCATGGTAATAATAATCATTAGAATAGAGACGGGTGTTGCCTCAGTAACAATCCCTTGATTTCTCAGAAGAGTAAACATACCAAAAGCCTGTAGGATGCTTAGAGGAACAGTTAAATACCTTGTGTATTGGTTAATCTTTTGCCGACCATACTCCCCTTCTTTAGACAAAGCTTCTAGTGAGGGAAAAACCATGGTTAAAAGCTGTACAATAATTGAAGCATTAATATATGGATTAAGACCCAAGGAAATAATAGAAAAATTCATCAAGGTGCCTCCTGAAAAAATATCTAATAATCCTAAAAATTGATTGCCAGAAAACAAAGCCTTAAGGGCTGCTAGATCTACCCCGCCTACTGGAATATGTGCAGCAATCCGATAAATCACAATAATAAGGGCGGTAATTAAAATTTTGCGTCTTAGCTCAGGGATTTTAAAGGAGTTAATGATTGGGGCAAAGATCTTAGTCACGAACAACCTTTCCTCCGACCTGCTCAATCTTTTTTAAAGCTGAAGAAGTTACTGCAAGATTTATAGTTAAAGGTTTGGTTATTTCTCCGGTACCCATAATTTTTACTCCTGATTTTCTAATATCAGATTCTTTGATTATGCCAGATTCAATTAGTTTTTGTATATCCACTACTGTGTTGGCAGCAAAAGATGCTAGTTTACTAAGTGGAATAGGAATCAATTTAACTGATCTTTTAGATTGTCCTAATCCTCTTAAATAAGGAAGCCTTCTGTACAAAGGCAGTGTTCCCCCAATAAAACCAAGTCTAACACTCCCTCGGGCTTTTTGTCCTTTAGTACCACGTCCAGCTGTTTTGCCCTTACCAGAGCCAATACCACGGCCAACTCTTTTTTTATCTCTAGTAGTAGTTTTTATTAAGTTTGATAATTCCATTACTCTTTCTCCTCTTTCTCTTCTGGCTTTCCGGTTTTCCGACGTTCCGCCTCGGCGGAAGGAAAGCTCTGCTTATCTTCTGATTTTTCTGATTTCATCCGTTTCATAGTTTTTAGGCTCTTTAAGGCTTCCAAGGCCGCATATACATTTGAGGCTTTATTGCTGGTTCCCAAGATCTTAGAAACTATATCAGAAATCCCTGCAGCCTCCACAACCACTCTGACTGCGCCTCCAGCAATAATTCCAGTACCTGCTTGAGCTGGTCTTAGTAATATTTTAGCAGCACCTCTTTTAATAGAAATCGTGTGTGGAATAGTTCTATTATCTTTTAGAGGCACTGTGATCAAGTGTTTTTTGGCATAAGTTGTGGCTTTTCTGACAGCAGACTGCACATCGGCAGCTTTGCCTAAACCCACTCCAACACGTCCTTTTTGGTCACCCACCACGACCAAAACAGATAAAGAGCTTTTATTACCTCCCTTAGTCTTCTTTGAGACACGGTTGACTTGAACAACTTTTTCTAAATATTCTGACTGCACACTTTCCTGACTCATACGATTAAAAATCTAGACCTCCTTCTCTAGCCCCTTTGGCTAGTTGCTCTACTCTACCATGATATAAAAATCCACCTCTATCAAAAACAATCTTTTTAATACCTTTTTTACTAGCTTTTAAAGCTAACTCCTGTCCTACAGCAAAAGCTGACTCTGATTTATTTTTACCCTCAATTTTTAGATCAGAAGAGGCAATTAAAGTTTGATGCTTGGTATCATCAATAATCTGGGCATAAATATGCTGGCTGGAGCGGAAAACAGCTAATCTTGGGATATCAGTAGTCCCTATTACTCTTTTCCTTATATGTAAATGTCTACTTGTTCTTGTTCTCACTACTTAGCTCCTGCCTTTCCAGCCTTACCAGCTTTCTTTCTGACATATTCTCCAGCATAACGGATTCCCTTGCCTTTGTAGGGCTCTGGAGGCCTCACATCGCGTATTTTTGCTGCTATCTGTCCAACTTGATTCTTATCAATCCCAGACACCAGAATTTTAGTGGTATCCTCAACATTAAATTTAATCCCTTCTGGGGCACTAATTTCCACAGGATGAGAAAATCCTACATTCAAAGTGATCTTATCACCATTTAATTGAGCCCTAAAACCTACTCCTACTAACTCTAATCTTTTTTGCCAGCCTTTTTCCACCCCAGTTACCATATTAGAGATTAATGTTCTAGTTAAACCATGCAATGAGCGGGAGACTTGATCATTCTTTTTTCTTTTAATTAACAGCTGTTGATCCTCTTTCTCCACCTTTACTTGTGGCAAAAAATCTAATGATAACTCCCCCAAAGGACCACGGGCGATTATATGCTGACCATCGAGTTCAACATTTACAGATTGAGGTATAGAAATTGGCAAGCTTCCGACTCTTGACATAACTTTACCAAATGTAGGCCATGATTTCTCCGCCTACACCCTCCTTTCTTGCATGCTTATCTGTCATCACACCTTTTGGAGTTGAAACAATAGCTACACCTAAACCGTCTAATACATGCGGTAACATTTTGCTATTACTGTAAATTCTCCTACCCGGTTTAGATATTCTTTTTACGTCGGTCAAGACCGGCTGTCGATTCTCATATTTTAAGGTTATTTTAATATCTCGACCATCAACCTCATAATTTTGGATATATCCTTCAGCTTTTAAAAGCCCACAAATAGCAGTACTTAATTTTGAGTATGGGGCCAAAACTTCCTTTTTAGAAGCTAAATATCCATTTTTTATTCTAATTAATAAATCTCCTACTTTATCCATATTTTAATTTTTTCCTCTCTTTTACCAGCTAAGTTTTTTTACTCCTGGCAATTGCCCTTGATTTGCAAGTTCTCTAAAACAAAGTCTACATAAGCCAAATTTTCTAAAAACAAATCTTGATCTACCGCAGCGCATACAACGGCTATGATATCTGACTTGATACTTTTCTTTAGCTTTTACAACGTTACTTTTTTTAGCCATTTTGTTCTTTCTTAAACGGTACACCTAAAAGTTCTAATAATTTTTTTCCTTGCTCCTTGCTTTTGGAAGTAGACACAATGGTCATCTCAAGTCCTTTAGCTCTAGCATATGCTCCAGCTTGAAAACTAATTTCTGGAAACAAAGCCTGCTCTCTCATACCCAAAGTATAATTACCTCTAGAATCAAAGGCATCATTTGATACCCCACGGAAGTCTCTTACTTTAGGCAAGACCAAACTAATCAACTTATCCAAAAACTCGTACATTCTATCACCTCTTAAAGTCACCTTAGCCCCAACTGAATGACCTTTTGCTAATTTAAACCCTGCAATAGACTGCTTAGCTTTTGTCACCACTGGTTTTTGGCCAGTTATAGTTGTTAAGTTTTCTACAATTTTATCCATTATTCCACTGTCATCCTTTGCTTCTCCGGCTCCCACATTGATAACAATTTTTTCCAATCTTGGAGTAGCCAATTTATTTTTAATACCAAATTCTTCTTGTAATTTTGGTAACACTTCATTTTGATATTTATCCTTTAGTCTTGGCATTCAAAACCTCCTTACATTTAATACAAATCCTACTTTTTTTACCATTTTCGACTTTAAAACCCGCTCTACTTACTTTTTTACATGCAGGACAAACTAATCCGATATTACTAATATTGACAGGCTTTGAAACATCAATAATCCCGCCTTCTGTTTGTCCCATTTTTCTGATATGTCTTTTAAACATATTTACCCCTTCAACCAAGACCTTATCTTCTTTCCCAAAAACACGTAAAACTTTACCGGTTTTCCCACGGTCTTTACCTACTAAAACTTGTACATTATCGTCTTTATGTATTTTTGCCATTACCAAACCTCCGGTGCAAGTGATGCAATTTTTACAAAACCTTTATCTCTAATTTCTCTTGCCACTGGCCCAAAAACCCTAGTTCCTCTTAAATTTTTATCTTTATCAATCACCACTGCGGCGTTTTCATCAAATTTAATATAAGACCCATCTGCTCTTCTTAACTCTTTTCTGGCTCTTACTAAAACTGCTTTTACAATTTCTGAATCCTTAACCTGGCCATTTGGCTCTGCTCCTTTAACAACTCCGACAAACATTTCACCTAAACGGGCTAGCCTTTTACCAGAACCACCTAATGGTTGAATAACCATAATAATTTTGGCCCCACTATTATCAGCAACTTTTAACATTGATCTATGTTGTACCATTGCTTATTTCTTTCCCTTCTTGGTAGTCTTTTTCTTAGTTTCTTCTTTTTCTGGCTCACCGATCTTCTCATCCTCCGATTTTCTGATTTCATCTGATTTAATCTGGTCTTCCGATTTTTCTGGCATAACTTCGGCAATATTTTCTGCAGCTTCAGCTTTTAGCTCCTTAGTGACAATAGCCTCAATATCACGACCAACTACTTTTCTGACAGCAAAATGCTTGTTTTTTGAAATTGGCTTTACTTTAACCATTTCTACTAAATCACCTTCTGTCACACCTAAATCATCCTGTACTAAATATTTTTTACTTACTTTATAAGACTTTCCATAAAGAGGATGGGTCTTTCTTGATTCAACCAAAACAGTCACTGTTTTTGGTAGCTTAGCTGCCACAACCCGACCGCGCACTACTTGCTGGCCTTTGTTTACCTCTTGAACTTCTTTTTTCACCGTATTTTGTTTTTTCTTAATAGCCATTTTTTACTTTACTCCTTCTAATTTTTCTAATAATTCTTTTTGTCTTAACACTGTCATCATCTGAGCCACTTCTCTTCTTTTCTTCAATAAGCCTTTCAAATCAGTAAGTTTATCACTTGATTTACCAGAAGAAAAGCCTTGCTTACTAGCACTCTTTTCTAAAACCATAGAATTATAATCCTCTTTTGATTTTTTGATCCTATCGCTAAGTATTTTTTGATCCATTTTTTTTATTTCTGCTAAATCATTTTTACGCATTTTTTAACTCTCCTTTGTTATAAACTTAGTTTTAACTGGTAGTTTATGAGCAGCCAATCTCATGGCTTCTACTGCCACAGACTGAGGTACTGCACCCAACTCAAAAATTAAACTTCCAGGTTTTACCACTGCTACATAACCAGTTACCTCTCCTTTACCAGAACCCATCCTGGATTCGGCTGGATGCTTTGTTACTGGTTTATCAGGAAAAATCCTAATCCATAATCTTCCACCTCTAGAGGTAAAGTGAGTTATAGCTCTTCTTGCTGCCTCAAGTTGACGGGAAGTAACCCAGCCTCTTTCAGAAGACTTCAAACCAAAACTTCCAAAGGCTAAAGCATTACCACGAGTGGCATAACCACCTCTTTTGCCTGTAAATGCTTTTCTAAATTTTGCTCTTTTTGGTACTAATAATGCCATCTTATGCTTCTCCTTTGTTAATCCAAACTTTTACTCCTATATAACCTGATTTTGTTAAAGCTGGAACTGATGCAAAATCAATGTCTTGCCTTAAAGTATGCAGCGGCATATTACCAGCTACTTTCCATTCTCTTCTTGAAATCTCAGCTCCCCCAATTCTTCCAGCCAAAACAACCTTAACTCCTTTGGCGCTAGCTCTCATAGTTCTTTCTAGTGCCTGATTCATTACTCTTTGAGCTGGTAATCTTTTTGTAAGCTGCTCAGCAATATTTTGAGCCACTAAATAGGCTGATAAATCTGGAGATTTAACATCCATTGGGGTAACTTCTAAAGCATTATCATTTTTAACATCAAGCTCTTTCATTAAATATTTTTTTAAATCAGTTAAGCCACTCCCACCACGGCCGATGAGCACTCCCGGACGAGATACAAATAATAAGACTTTTAGCTTGTTACCAGTTCTTTCAATCTCCACTTTAGCTATACCAGCTGGCCTTAATTTTTTCATCAAAAGATCTCTGATTTTAATATCTTCTATCACATAGGTGCGGTATTTTCTGCTATCTGCAAACCATCTAGTCTGCCATGTTCCAGTAGTACCAAGTCTAAAGCTAATTGGATTAACTTTTCTTCCCATTTATAGCCTCCTTTTTCTGATTCTCTGATTTTCTGGTATTCCGATCTTCTGATACTTCATCAGTAACAATAATTCTGACATGACTCATTCTTTTCTTAAAAGGTCTTACTCTACCACGTCCAGCAAAATTAGACCGGCGAAGTTTAGGTCCTTCATTAACTTCAATAGATTTAAAAACTAGCATCTCTTCACTTAAATTTTGTTGTTTAGCATTTGCCAAAACAGTTTTAATAGCTTTTGACAAAGGTTCAGTTGCAGCTTTATTAGTAAACTGTAGCTGGATTAGAGCAGTTGCTGGCTTCATTTTTCTAACCAGATCAGCCACTAAACGTAGTTTTCTAGGTGTAGTATGTTGATATTTTTGTATAGTTTTAATTTCCATTTATTGTCCTTTTAAGTTTTAGCTGATGATTTTTCAGTCTTTTTACCATGTGATCTAAATGTTCTAGTTGGAGAAAATTCTCCCAATCTATGTCCAACCATTGATTCACTGACAAAAACAGAAATAAAGTTTTTACCGTTATGAACCAAAAAGGTAATTCCTACAAATTCTGGAGCAATTTGAGACACTCTAGCCCAGGTTTTAATTGGCCCTTTTAAAGTCCCGGCTTTTACAGCCAAAACTTTTTTCATTAATTTTTCATCAATATATGGTCCTTTTTTAAGTGATCGTGACATTATTTCTTTCTCCTTTTAACAATCATTTTATCTGATGCTATACCTTTTTTTCTGGTCTTACCAACTGCTGGTTTTCCATATTTAGTCATTGGTTTCTTTCTTCCTACACCTGATTTAGCTTCTCCCCCGCCATGAGCATGGGATCTTGGATCTTGAGCCACACCTCTTACAGTTGGTCTAATACCCATATGCCTTTTTCTTCCAGCCTTACCAAACACAACATTTTTCCATTCCTCATTACCCAAAACCCCAATAGTAGCCAGAGCTTCCAAGGGAACCATTCTAATCTCTCCTGAAGGTAATTTCAAGGAGGCGTTAGGGGCCTGTTTTGATTGTAAGGTAAGCCCTGTACCAGCACTTCTACCTAATTGTCCGCCTCTACCTGGCATAAGCTCAACATTGTGCACTACAGTCCCTACAGGAATATTTTTAAGCCTCATGGCATTACCAACCTTAATCTCTGCTTTTTCACCAGCTTCAATTTTTTCTCCCACCTTTAATAATTTAGGAGCCAAAATATAGCGGTAGTCTCCATCTACGTATTTGATCAAGGCAATATTTACATTTCTATTTGGATCATATTCCAAGGTCATCACAGTTCCTTCTACACCAAACTTTTCCCTCTTGAAATCAATTACTCTGTAGTATCTTTTTTCTCTACCACCTTGATGCCTTACTGTAATTCTACCCTTAGAACGGCCACTATGTTTGGTCAATAAAACCTTCAAGCCCTTTGGAGCTTTATCGGTTTTCTTTGGTTTTTCTATTTTTGAAGCAAACCTTCTAGTTCTAGTTTTTTCTTTGTATTGAATAAGTGCCATTACTTGTCCTCTTTCTTTTCCGATCTTCCGATCTTCTGGTCTTCTGATTGACCTGATCCTGCTCTTTCAATTTTTACTTTAGTTCCTTTTAGTAAACTCTTTTTTTCTTTAGTTTCTGCTTTTACTTCAGGTTCCTTTTCTTCTACAGCGGTTTCAAAAAGGGCGATTTTTTGTCCATTTTTTACTTGGATCATGGCTTTTTTGTATCCTGGCATTATAAAAGTGCCTTTTCTGCTTCTTTGATATTTTTCTTCTGATTTAAAATTAATTGTTTTTATACCTAAAACATCTACTCCAAACGCTTTTTTAACAGCAATAATAATTTCTGGCTTCCTAGCTTTTTTATCCACTAAAAAAGTGTAAAGACCAGTGGCTGCCTGCTTCATTGATTTTTCAGAGATTTTTGGTGCTTTTAATATTACTTGCATTACTTTGACTCCTTTTTAGAGGCCCTAATTCTGGCTTCTAATTTTTCTACTGCCTCTTTAGTTAACACCAAAGATTGGTATTTAATAATATTTAAAACATTAATTTGATCAGCTGAAACAATTTCTACCTGGGATAAATTACTAGCTGCTCTTACAATTTTGTCATTTTTACCATCTGTCACAAGTAAAATATCCTTTTTGCCCAAGTTAGTAACCAAAGTTTTTAGTTGAGCAGTTTTACCAGTTAATTTATCAGCTCCATCCAAACCCAAAATTTGACCATCTAAGGCTTTGGAGGATAAAGCAGAAACTAAGGCTGCTTTTTTCATCTTTTTTGGTAACTCTAAGATTGTTTTTCTAAACTTTGGACCCAATGCTATCCCACCATGAACAAAAATAGGAGCTTTTTTAGATCCATGTCTTGCTCCACCAGTACCTTTTTGGGCTCTAATTTTCCTAGTAGACCCTGCTACTTCTCCTCTGGTTTTGGTGTTAGAAAAATGACCCTTCAAGTTGTTCATATAAACTCTTAGCGCCTGAGCAAGTAATGGTTTGTTTACTTTTGCCCCAAATAGATCTTTTGGTAAATCCATATTTCCAGCTTCTTTTCCATCAATGGAATACATAGACACGGTCAAAGCATTTGGCTCTACTTTAGCCTTTGGTTTTACTTCTTTTTTAGTTTCTGTTTTAGTAGTTTTAGGCATTTTCCTCTCCTTCAGCTGGTTTCTCTTCCTGTGTTTCAATATTTTCTGATTCACTGATATTCTGATCTTCCGATTTATCCGATTTTATCTGATCTTCTGTCTCCTCTTCCTCTTTTTCTTCTGGTGGAGGAGTGTAGCCTTTAATTTTTCCGAGTTTAGTAATCATTACCAAAGCTCCAGGAGCTCCAGGAATACCACCTTTAATAGTTAAAAGATTTTTATTTTTATCAACAGATATTACTTCTAAACCCTTAACAGAAACGGTGGCATTACCCATATGCCCTGCCATTTTCTTGCCCTTTAATACTCTTCCTGGAGTAGTACCAGACCCAATAGATCCAGGAGCACGGTGTCTGTCTGATTGTCCATGAGTTTTTGGTCCTCCATGAAAACCATGACGTCTGACTCCTCCTTGAAAACCTTTACCTTTGGAAGTGCTAGTTACTTTTACAGAGTCACCTTTGGCAAATACTTTGGAAACTGCTATTTCTTCACCCAAGGTAACTTCTGATCCTTCAATACTTACTTCTTTCAAAAAACGGACTTTTTGTTCAATACCCGCTTTTTTAAAATGACCTATCTGTGGTTTTTTAACACTTTTCTTGGTTCCAATACCAAGCTGTACTGCTTCATAACCATCTTTACCTTTTACTGTCTTTACTTGGGTAACCCAATTTGGTTGGACTTCAAGCACAGTAGCGCCAACCCGGCGCCCCCGAGCATCATAGGTAGATGTCATATTCTTTTTAATTCCAATTAAAGCTGTGACCATTTTGTATTTTTGCCAAGAAAAAGAGTGAGTTCGCCTAGGCGAATCTCACTCAGTAATTGTGCCTTTCAATTGTCGTATTCGCTGTGGCGAACGCACAATTTACTGAAATTTTTCTTTTGTTAAATCAAGACCACTTCATGTCTTACGGGAAATTGTAGCACGACCTAGCTTCAAAAGCAAGCTATAGGTATACACCTATGGGCTTACGCCCCCAGGCTCCAAGGCCTGGCCTTGGAGCCTCAAATAGCTTTAATAAATCTAATCCAAAGCGAGGCCTGCCGCGATGCTGGTAAAGGTTTCAAAAAGAGTAATTTTTTCTTTTCCAAAAATATTTTCCAGCATTTCAGCAAAGACAGGAATAAGCGATGACCCGCCAGTTCTTACTACTTTATCTATATCACAAGCCTCAAGTCCAGCTTGCTTTAAAGTTCGAATCACTGTAGCCTCAATCTCTTCTACCCTAGGCTGAATAATACTTTCAAATTCCTGCCTGGTGATAGCCATATTAAGATCAATTGGCCCGTCTTGATAGATAATCTGGGTCTCATGACCATCAGACAAAGCTTTTTTAGCCTTCTCAATTGCTTCATAGACCTCAAAGCCTACATTGGTCTTAATCAAAAAAACTAGCCTTTCCAGAGCCTCTGGATCGGAATTTTTATAGGAAGCTCTATCCAAGAGATCCATCACATCGGGATTATTCAGTGATGGAATACTATACCAAGAATTTAGTGCCTCAAAAATATAGCCTGGCATCTGTAAGCCATGCTCACCCCAAGTACTTGATGCTCCAAAATAATCCCACAGCTTAGCCTGCATAATATCTGCATTAAGCAAATCCCCACCAATATAGACTCCATCTGTTGCCAAAACCTCAACTTGATCACCAAATCTCACTATAGCTGTATCCAAAGTTCCTCCTCCAAAATCAAATACTAAAATGGTTTGTTTTTCCTGGGAGTTTGATAAAAATTGCTTGGCAGCAGCTACTGGCTCAAATTGAAACTTTAGCTTTTTAAAACCAGTTTCTTTCATAGCCACCGCCAATCTATTTTGGGCTCTTTGATCAACGTGCTTATCTTGAGAAAAATGTACTGGTCTACCAATAGTAATTTCTTCTATTTCAGAACCCAAAGATTCTTCAGCTTTTCTTTTTAATTCCCCAATTAATTTACTAATCAGCTTTTCAACTGGATAAAATTCCCCAAAAATAGTAGTACCCTTATAAGCAGTCCTTAAGCTAGATTTTAGAGCTTGGAGTAATCTGCCTGTTCCATAATCTGTTTCCTCATAGTACTCAGGAATTGGCTCAGTTTTTGGCTGATCAGGGTTATCTTTCATCCTAATCCACCTACCAGTAAAAATCTTTCTTTTGATGCCTGGTTTCCTGTGCCTATTCTCAGTTAAATAATTTTCCACTGCTTCCTGGCCTACCAAGATCTTTTGCTCTCCTTGATATAAAATATCACCTGCCATAAAAATCTGGGATTCCATTTGTTGGGGGGTGACCTTTGGGCCATAAGTAATCTCTCTTCTTAAAAAGAAGAGCATGGATCTAACCACCTTAGGATCAGCAGCAGCTTTATCTGCTTCCACCACCTCAACTTTTCCATCTTTAAAGATAGAAATAGAGCTATTGGTTGTACCAAAATCTAATCCAAATTTCACGGTACTCATATAATATCACCTCCTTTCCTGTTAAATTTTTGCCATTAAAAAACCCCCTTTCGGGGGTCCTAATCTATCTCTCGCCTCCTTTTGGAGCGCTTGATTTTAATTTAAACTTTAGTCGTATCTTAAACATAAACTACATCTTAACTTCTATATCTACTCCAGCTGGTAACTCTAAATGCATTAGAGCATCTATTGTCTTATCTGTGGGTTCTATAATTTCAACTAATCTTTTATGTGTTTTTATAGCAAATGATTCTTGGGAATCTTTAACATTTGAAGAAACTGCACGAGGTACTGTAAATTTTTCAGTTTTGGTTGGAAGCGGTACTGGTCCTGCAATTTTTGCACCAGTTCGAAGAGCTGTATCTAAAAGCTGTTCAGTAGTGGTGTCTAACACCCTGTAATCATAACTCTTTAGTTTTACTCTAATTCTTCCTTTAGCCATAACTTTTTAATGTGCACCAGATTATATCATAAAAGCATTAAAAAAGGGCTATCCGCCCTTTTTCTCACCTTTTACTGAATCTTTTTCACTACTTAATGATCTTAGTGATAACTCCAGCTCCTACAGTCTTGCCACCTTCTCTGATAGCAAACCTTAAGCCTTCTTCCATAGCTACTGGAGTAATAAGTTCAGCTGAAATCTTAGTAGTATCTCCAGGCATTACCATTTCTGTGCCTTCTGGAAGTTTTGCCTCACCAGTCACATCAGTGGTTCTTACATAAAACTGTGGCCTGTATCCATTAAAGAATGGTGTATGTCTTCCACCTTCTTCTTTGCTCAAGACATAAATTTCAGCTTCAAATTGAGAGTGAGGAGTGATAGATCCTGGTTTGGCTAATACCTGTCCTCTTTCAACATCATTTTTCTCAATACCTCTAAGTAAAATTCCAGCATTATCACCAGCCTGGCCTTCATCAAGCATTTTGTGGAACATTTCAATTCCAGTTACAACTGATTTTTTGGTTGGTCTAACACCTACTATTTCAATTTCTTCATTAACCTTAACAACGCCTCTTTCGATTCTTCCAGTAACCACTGTGCCGCGTCCCTTGATAGAGAAAACATCTTCAACAGCCATTAAGAATGGTTTGTCTGTTTCTCTTACTGGAGTAGGAATATTTTCATCAACAGCTTTCATTAACTCTTCGATAGATTTAACAGCTTCTGGATCTCCATTCAAAGCTTTTAGAGCTGAACCACGAACAATTGGTGAATCTGGATTAAACTTATATTTCTTGAGTAAGTCTCTGATCTCTTCTTCAACCAATTCTAACAACTCTGCATCATCAACCATATCGGTTTTGTTTAAGTAAACAACAATTGCTGGAACACCAACTTGATAGGCTAAGAGTAAATGTTCTCTGGTTTGAGGCATTGGGCCATCAGGAGCAGAAACTACCAAGATAGCTCCATCAACCTGAGCAGCACCAGTGATCATGTTTTTGATGTAATCAGCATGACCTGGCATGTCAATGTGAGCATAGTGACGATTCTCTGTTTCGTATTCTTGATGAGAAATATTAATGGTAATACCACGAGCTTTTTCTTCTGGGGCGTTATCAATTTGATCAACTGCTCGGGCTTGAGCTAGGCCTTTATCAGCCAAAACTTTGGTAATAGCTGCGGTCAAGGTTGTTTTACCATGGTCAACGTGACCCATGGTTCCAATGTTTACGTGTGGTTTTGTTCTTTTATATGTATCAGCCATATTTTCTTCCCGCCTTATTTCAGGCTTTTGTAATTAAACCAAAAAGGCACAAACTTGTCAAGCACCTGTTTTACCCTTTTTTGAGAAAACTTGTTAAACCCTCTACTGCCCTTAAGACTTCGATTGGAGTTACAAACACCACTGTGTTTGATTGATCAGAGGAAATATCATTAATAGAGTTTAGGGTACGAAGGTGTAGTGCTCCTGGAGATTCTGACATAGTTTTGGCAGCTTTGGCTAGATTTTGAGCAGCTATTACTTCTCCTTCAGAGTTAATAATAGTGGCCTTCTTTTCTCTTTCTGCTTCAGCCTGTTTAGCCATGGTTCTTTTCATATCTTCTGGCAAAATAATATCTTTTAGTTCAACAGTGGATACTTCTAAACCCCAACTGGTAGTGGTTTCCCTCACAATATCTTTGATTCTGGAGGCAATAGTGTCACGGTTGGATAATAGAGAGTTTAAATCCACTTCACCCACAATATTTCTCATGGTAGTTTGAGCCAACTGATGAATAGCATAATAAAAATCTTCCACCTCTAAGATAGCTTTGGCAGCATCCTGGACTTTATAATAAATAACAGCTGAGATTCTGGTGGAAACATTGTCTTTAGTAATTGCCTCCTGGTCTGGAACATCAACAGCTTTTGTTCTAATATCTACTTTTTGATAAGACTGCAGTATAGGCCAAACAATATTCCATCCTGGATCCATTAACCCAGAAAATTTACCGAAGGTAAATTTAATCCCTCTTTCATACTGATTAACTTGCCTAATAGAGGCTAAAGTAAGAAAGATAAAAAACACTAGGAGAGGTAAAAATAAAACTTCCACATCCTCATTATAGCACTTTTCTTGACTTTAAAAAAGAAAATTGCTATCTTGCAAGCTAGTCCACAAACACATGGCTAAATTTATTACAGATGGTTCTATAGCTGACTTTCAAACCTTTGTCCTTCAAGTGTATGGCCTACCGGATGACCGCTTATTTTCTTTGCCAGATCTTTTAACTCACCAGCAACGTTTTACTATGAGGGCTTTAAAAGGCATCCGTAAAGGTGATGTAAAAAAAATTAAAATAAATTTGATGATTTCTCTATCATGGGCTGCGGCAGTAGCCAACAGACTTCATATTAATTTAGAAGATGTTATTTGGAATAGATTTCCAGCCTTGTGTTCTTATTGTGGTCATTGCCCTTGTAAGTGTAAAAAAATTAAACTCAGCAAAAGGGTAAAAATTAATCCTCAGGCTTGTTTAAAACCTGGAACATTAGCTGGATTTCAAAAAATGTTTGCTAAAATTTATCCTCCTAAAACACGTTCTTTAGCAGAGGCTGGCATCCATTTAGCAGAAGAGATGGGGGAATTATCAGAATCGATCCATTATTTTTTTGGAGAACATAAAAAAAGTTCTTTTCCTAGTATTGTGGAGGAAATAGCAGACTATGTTTCTTGCATCTTTGGAGTAGCAAGTTCTAGAGATATTAGTTTAGCTTCTGAGCTGGCAAAAATTTATAATGATAACTGTCATGTTTGCCATAAATCCCCCTGTGAGTGTAACTTCTCAGCTGTTGCATCAATTCACACTTAAACAGATTTTAAAAAAGAAGATTAATGCTCTACTCTACCTGTAAAGCCTGCGTAGACTAGGTCATATTTTTAGACCCATAGTTGAAAAAATATATATTTATTATACAATTATTGCATGCAAGAAGCGTTATTGGCCTACCATAATCGATATAGTGCCTCCCTAGACCGAAGCGAGAAAGAAGGCACTGGACGTATCTTTTTTAAACTTGCTAACACCTTTGCCCCTAAAAAAACAGCTAACCTACACTCCCTCTATCATTATTTTAGAGTCCTCGATGATGCAGTAGATGAAGCAGATACTGTACTGCCTGTTAAAAAAATAATTCTCTCAGAAAAATCAGGTTTAGACAGAGGAGAATTTACTACTTTACAAGAAGAGTATTTAAGAGGCGCATTTTTAGAGCACCCCCAGGCCAAAAGAAGCATTTTAACTCAACATCTTTCAGCGATTATGGATATATTTATAACTGATCTTAATATTCGTTATTATCAAGAGCCTTTAAATACCAGTCAACTTCGTTTCAGAAACATTCGTTCTCTCTGGCCTCTTGTAGCCACATTCAGTCTGGGTTGGGGAAATAGAAATCCTAGGTTAACTCCAAATTTTTCAAAATTACTCAGCGCTTGGGGCACCTACGATAATATCCGAGATTTAGAGGAAGATCTGAACTATGGACTGATTTTAATTAGCCAAGAAGATATAAAAAAATTCGAGCTCAAGTTTACCGACAGACAGCAACTACCAATCGATCAACTACAACATTATTACGATTCCCAAAGAATTTATACATCAATGGATTTAATGAAAAATGCTTCAGCTATTTTTAATATTGGCTTACCTTTCTGGATGGCTGCAGTAGGGTATATGTACTTTCAAACCAGACCATTGAAGCTAAGTAAACCTTTAATGATTAGGGATACAACAACTTTCCAAGTCCCTCTCGATGCAATAAATCAAAACCGAGAATTTAATGCTCTACTCTACCAGTAAAGCCTGAGGAAGCAATGACTTTTTCTGTAATACTCTTTGGTACTTCTTCATAATGATCAGCTTCCATATAGTAGTTGGCTCTTCCTTGAGACATACTTCTGATAGCTGTAGCATAACCACCCATCTCTGCCAAAGGTACTAAAGCTAAAACTACTCTGGCATTACCTTTCATCTCTGTAGATTGAATTTGAGCTCTTTTGGAAGAAAGATCAGCAATAATATCGCCCAAAAACTCATCTGGGGTAGTGACTTCTACCTTCATAATAGGCTCAAGAAGAACTAAATCAGCACTCTTGGCAGCCTCAGATAAACCTAGAGAGCCAGCAATCTTAAAAGCCATTTCAGAAGAATCAACATCATGGAAAGACCCATCAAAAACCACCACTCTAATATCTGTCACTGGGTATCCAGCCAAAATACCAGTATCTTCTTTTTCTTCTACACCTTTACCAATAGCTGGAATAAATTCTCTTGGAATTGCTCCACCTACAATTTCTGACACATATTCTCTGCCAGATCCTCTAGGTAATGGTTCAATCCGCAAAACACAGTGACCATACTGACCACGGCCTCCTGTTTGCCTGATGTATTTTCCTTCTCCTGTTGCACTCTTGGTAATAGTTTCTCTGTAAGCCACTTGTGGTTGGCCAACGTTAGCCTCAACTTTAAACTCCCTTTTCATCCTATCTACCAAAACTTCAAGCTGTAACTCACCCATACCAGCAATAATAGTTTGGCCAGTATCTTGATCAGTTCTTACTCTAAAGGTAGGATCTTCTTCAGAAAGTCTAGATAAAGCCAAACCTAATTTTTCCTGATCAGATTTGGTTTTTGGTTCAATAGCCAAAGAAATAACTGGCTCTGGAAAAGAAATTGATTCCAAGATTACTGGAGCATCCTCATCACAAAGGGTATTTCCAGTAATGGTGTCTTTTAATCCTACAACAGCTACAATTTCTCCTGCATAAGCCTCATCTAGATCTTCTCTCTCATTGGCATGCATAAGCACCAACCTACCAACTCTCTCTTTTACTTGTTTGGAGGAGTTATACAAAGAAGCACCTGATTTTAAGGTTCCAGAATAAATTCTGACATAAGTTAATTTTCCTACATGAGGATCAACTTGGATTTTAAAAGCCAAAGCAGATAGTGGAGCTTTTGGATCAGCATTTCTTACTTCTTGCTCTCCTGTTTTTGGATTATCTCCCACAAGTTCTGGCACATCTTGGGGGGAGGGTAAAAATTCTACCACACTATCCAACATTGGCTGGACACCTTTGTTCCTTAAAGATGATCCTGCCAAAACTGGCACAATTTTATTATCAATAACAGCTTTTCTTAAAGCTTTTTTCAAATCTTCTACAGAAATTTCTTCTCCATTTAGATATTTTTCCATTAAAGTATCATCAGTACCAGCAATTTCTTCTACTAATTTTTCTCTGTGGGTATTTACCAAATCCACCATATCAGCAGGAATCTCTGCCTCATGGAATTTAGCTCCAGTCTCATCACCTTCCCAGATATAAGCTGTTTTGGTGAGTAGATCTACAATACCTTTAAAATCATTTTCACTTCCAATAGGGAGGTTGTACGGTAGGGCATTTGCTCCAAGCCTGTCTCTGGCTGATTGGATGGTAGCTAAAAAGTCTGCTCCTAAAACATCCATTTTGTTGGCAAAAGCTACCAATGGGACTTTATATTTATTAGCCTGTCTCCAAACTGTTTCTGTTTGAGACTGTACACCTGAGGCAGAATCCAAAACAATAACTCCACCATCCAAAACCCTGAGTGATCTTTCTACTTCAGCGGTAAAATCTACATGGCCTGGGGTATCAATAATATTAATTCTGGTTTCTTGATCTTTGTAGGGGCCACTCTTTGGAGTCCAAAAGGTGGTAATGGCAGCAGAAACAATAGTAATACCTCTTTCTCTTTCCTGCTCCATCCAGTCAGTGGTGGTAGTTCCTTCATCAATATCACCAATTTTATAAGTTCTACCTGTATAAAAAAGTATTCTTTCTGTGGTGGTAGTTTTTCCAGCATCAATATGGGCAATAATCCCAATGTTTCTGATTTGATCTAAGGGAAAATCCCTTTTTGTTTTAACAATAGCCACTACTTGGTTTCTCCTTTTTCTAGTTTTGAGATAATGCTTTTTACCTCATCAATTCGTACTCTCCAGGTTGAGGCATCTTCATCAAGCATCTGGAAAGCTGCATTTTCTCTTAAATCTCCCATAGCCATAGCCTCGCCTCTTCGTTGCATGATATCTTCATACTCATCTTGGAGCTTTTTAAGCTTTCCCTGCCACATTTTAAGTTTTTCTTGTGTTACTTTTTCCATTAAATACAACCTTCTCTATGATTTAAAAAAGCCTCCTCTGGGAGGCCAAACCATAGCTTCGGGCACCCCCGAATTACTTTGTAAATATTATCTGAATCTGAGCCCAAAGTCAAATACCAATAGGGTAATTTAGTTAAATTTAAAGGTAGAAAGAATTTGATCCTGTTCTGAAGTCAGTTTTGTTTGATTATTAAAGACAAATGAATAAAGAAAATTATTGTTTACTGTTTCGAATGCAATTACGTTGTATTTTAAAGTTATTACCACTTTATCTTGGTAATAAAAATTATAATAATCCCATTCTTTTCCTCCAATAGTTCTTTTTGACAATGGTTTTGACCCCATAAAATTACCCACGCCTCCAGGCGCAAATTTATCAACTAAATTTAATACCAAAAGTTCCTTTCCATCTCTCTCAAATATAACATAGCCACTTTTACCAAAATCGTCACCATAAGAAGTGTGTACGATATCGGACGGATATTTCATACTTAAATTAAAATAACCATTGGTATATGTTTTCCAATTTGCTGTTTCATCTTGAGTTTTGGTGGGCGAAGTAGTAGGGCAAGGACTAAATTCACAATTTGGACCAGTTCTTCCCACAGAAGATCCATCAGGACAAATTTTTGCCTCTTGGGTACAAGCTTTAGGAGGAGCTACAGAAGTTTTCTGAGTTATAAAATAATAAACCCCACCAACCATACCTAAAATTAGAATACCTCCCACAATAATTATGGGTACAAAAGCTTTTTGGTTCATTTAATTAAATTTAAAAGTAGAAAGAATTTTATAAAAAAGTTGTTTATTTTCTGGTGATACCGGCTTCAAATCAAATGAAACAACCCCGCCTTGAGGATGGCCAATAGTGGCATAGGCATTATTACCTAGACCTTCTCCCCAATCAATCCCAGCTGTGATAAGATCACTTATCTTAAATCTCTCACACCTAGCTTTATCTTCCAGATGGTCACCACAGTAAGTGATACCCATCAAGCCGAGTTGATCCTTACTAGTATAGTTTACTACCAAAGACCATTCTAATTCGCCTGCAGATTGTATTAAGGTAAACGGTCTTGATTCATCTGCCCCAACCATCCAATCCTCGGGATATTTGAATTGATAAGCTTGTTCATTATTTGTATAAGTTTTCCAATTAGAAGTATCTGCCTGATTTTGATCTAAAAATTTAAAAGTAGAGATTATTTGGTCAAAAACCTCTTGGTGTTCTTTATCAAAATCTCCATAACCGGTTATAAGAAAAACTATGTCATTATTCTCAACGTAATAAGTAACCATCTTAAGGCTCTGATTCCCAGTTGCTTCACTCACTACTTTAATAGCATCCTTGCTTGCAACTTTGGTATCTTCTTTGGAAATTATCTTAAACATACCAGAGCCACCTGAAGACTCTGTCTCTTGGTACCATTCCTTTAAACTTTTTCCATTTCTTTCGCTACTTAATATTACATTAAAATCAACCTTTAGCTTGCCTCTAAAAAAATTTACATCTTTTGTAGGCGTTTTTGGCGGTTGGTAAGAAAATAAGATATTTCCCCTGACTTCATTAGAGGATTTCTCTAAGTAGTAATCGGCAGGATACTGGAATTCGTACCCATATTTTGTGTTTGTATAAGTTTTCTGGCTAGATGTTTGATTTGGTTTTTGGGTGGGAGAAGCCACGGCATTATTTGTGGTTGTGATTACAGTAGATGAGTTTTTACCAAAGTAATATGCTCCACCAATAGCTCCTAGAACAAAAAGGATAATTACTAAATAAAGAGCAGTAAATCCCTTCGATTCTCTTCGTTCACTCAGGGCATGGCCGGCAGAAGATTTTTTCACTATCTTGATAGTATCAGCTAAAAACTATCTAGTCAAAAAGGGATTACATCCTGAAATGAGCGAATGCTTTAAGATAGTTACTACACCGCCTCTGGCGGTGGAACTATCGCAAGGGTTTTGTGCTTACATTCTAAAATGCGCAAAAGCCTTATTCGCTTCTGCAGATCTTTGCATATCTTCTTTCTTCTTAATAGCTGCGCCTCTATTTTCTGCAGCTTCCACAATTTCTACAGCTAATTTTTCATTAAAGGTATGAAATTCTTTATTGGCCCTGGATCTAGCAGCAGCAATTAACCATCTTAAAGACAAAGCTTCTCTTCTATCACCTCTTACCTCAACAGGCACCTGATAAGAAGCTCCACCAATTCTTCTTGGTTTAACTTCCATTTTTGGAGAAATATTAGCCATGGCTGTTTCAAAAATGGTTAGAGGATTTTTGCCTTGTTTCTCAATAGCTTCAAAAGCTTTATAAACTAAACTTTGAGCAATGGTTTTTTTACCATCAATCATCACTCTGTTGATTAATCTAGTAACTAATCTAGAGTTATACATAGCATCTGGTTCTAACGGTCTTCTTTCTACCCTACCTGATCTTGGCATAAATTAATTAAGCAGTAGCTGCTTTACCTCCTCCTGATGGTCTTTTAGAACCATATTTAGATCTACTGGTTTTTCTATTAGCTACTCCAGCCATATCTAATTTTCCTCTTACAATATGATATTTTACACCTGGTAAATCTTTTACTCTTCCACCTCTAACCATAACAATACCGTGCTCAGATAAATCATGGCCAATACCTTGGATATAAGCAGTGACCTCTGTTTTATTAGAAAGTCTGACCCTGGCTACTTTTCGAAGAGCCGAGTTTGGCTTTTTTGGGGTCATGGTTTTTACCACGGTTACCACACCTCTTTTTTGAGGGCTAAAAGTAGTTGAATATTTATGGGCAAGACCATTAAAGCTTCTTCTTAAAGCTGTGGCTTTAATTTTCTTACTTCCTGATTTACGACCGTGTCTTACTAGTTGATTTACTGTAGGCATATCTTTAGTTTTATGTCTTAATCCACGCTGGCACGTTCAAGGCTAGTGGGGATCAAACGCCCTATAATAACATTTTCTTTTAGTCCTAGCAAACGATCAACTTTACCAGAGGCTGCAGCATCTGCCAGCACTGTGGTGGTTTCCTGGAAGGAAGCAGCTGACAAGAAGCTTTCTGTGAGCAAGGAAGCTCTGGTAATTCCTAACACTACTACAGTAGCTGTAGATGGATCTCCACCCTCTGCCAATACTCTTTGATTTTCTTCTTCAAACTTAATTCTATCAATTACTTCACCTGGTAGTAAGTTAGTGTCTCCCTGGCTTTCAACTCTAACCTTATCAGACATTTTTCTGACAATTACTTCAAAGTGCTTTTCATTAATAGGCACACCTTGTGAGGCATAAACTTTTCTAACCTCATTGACAATATATCTTTGAGCCTCTTTTAGACCCCTTACTCTAACTACTTCTTTAATATCCAAGTGTCCTGCAGCTAAAGGTTCACCAGCAGAGATTAATTGCCCTTCTTCTACTAATACTGCAGCTGAGGCTGGAACTACGTACTCTCTTTCTTCAAATGGCTTGGTAGTAGTTCTAACCCTAATCTTTAGGCCTAATTCAGTTTCTGTAACAGATACTTTACCAGCAATTTCAGCCAGAGGTGAGACATTCTTTGGAGTTCTAGCCTCAAACAATTCCTCCACACGAGGTAATCCCATGGTAATATCTACTCCAGATGCAACACCCCCAGAGTGGAAAGTTCTCATTGTAAGCTGTGTTCCTGGTTCACCAATACTTTGAGCAGCTACTACGCCAACTGGAACTCCAATTTCTACTGGTTTTCTAGTAGTAAGATCCCAACCATAACATTTACCACAAATTCCATATTTAGCCTTACAGGAAAGAGGAGAGTAAACAGCCATACTTTCTACTCCAGCCTCAAAAATTTCTTTAATAATAGATTCTTCTAAATATTCATCTTCTGCTACTATTACCTTTTTGGTTTTTGGATTTACTACTTTAGCAGCTAGTCTTCTTCCCACAAATCTAGAATTTGCAGCTGCTACATTCTCGGTTGGAACTGGCAACACTAATCCATCATGATCACCACACTCAAGATTTCTAATCAATACATCATGAGAAACATCCACTAATCTTCTGGTCAAGTATCCTGCATCAGCAGTTTTAATAGCCCTGTCAGCAACACCTTTTCTAGCACCTCTGGAAGAAGTGAAGTATTCAAAAACAGCCAAACCTTGGCGGTAATTAGACTTGGTTGGAAGCTCCACAATTTTTCCAGTAGGATCAACAGAGAATCCCCTCATACCAGATAACTGTTTAATTTGTTCAGATGTAGCCCTAGCTCCTCCAGATTTAATAATAACGCTCACTGTGTTATCTGGAGTAAAGGCTGCCAAAGTTTTTCTAGCAATATCATCACCAATTCTAGTCCAAATTTCCTCAGTTAAGACTCTTTTTTCTTCATTTGTAATTAAACCTTTTCTAAAGTTAGCCTCAACTTCAGCTACTTCTTTGTCTCCAGAAGCAATTAATTGATCTTTTTCTGGAATAATAGTGTTATCAAATACACTCAAGGAAAGACCTGATTGAGTAGAACCCCAGAAACCATAATCTTTCATATCATCAATTAATTTTTCCAGCTCTAATTTGGAAAATTTATTAAAAGCACCACTAATAATAGTTTGGATTCCAGTGTTATTTACTGATTCATTCACATACCTTAAACTTTCAGGTAATAATTTATTAAAGAGTAACCTACCAACAGTGGTCTCAATTACTACATTTAAGTCTTCAGATTTAAGTTTTAATAATTGTCTGAGTCTTATTTGGCCTGTTTGGAATCCCATGGTAGCTTCTTCTTCAGATAAAACCCTATTTGTAATAGCTGGTAAAGCTTCATCAACAGAGGTGGCATAATAAGTTCCAAGAGCCATTTCTCTGTTTGGTAAAGTAACAGGTAAACCAGAAGCTGGTCTTAAAATATTTTCTCTGGCCATCATCAAAGTTTCAGCCTCTTCTCTAGCTCTTTTGGATAAAGGCAAATGCACAGCCATTTGGTCTCCATCAAAGTCAGCATTAAAACCGGTACAAATACAAGGATGGATCTGAATAGCGCCACCCTCGATCAACACTGGATAGAAAGCTTGAATACCTAATCTATGTAAGGTTGGAGCCCTATTAATTAAAACTGGGTGACCTTTTATAACTTCTTCTAAAATATCCCAAACTTCTGGACCCCTAAGGTCTAAAACATTTTTCGCGCCTTTAATATTAGCAGCCAAGCCTTGGCCAATAATTTCGCGGAGTACAAATGGTTTAAACATTTCCAAAGCCATTTCTCGGGGAAGTCCAACTTGATTCAGTTTTAATTGAGGACCAACCACAATAACAGATCTACCAGAGTAATCCACCCTTTTACCCAAAAGGTTTTGTCTAAATCTTCCTTGCTTACCTCTTAACATGTCAGATAACGATCTTAAAGCATGCCCGCTACCTGCTCCACGTCTAGTGGTCTTTAAATTTGAATCAATCAAAGCATCAACAGCTTCTTGGAGCATTCTTTTTTCATTTCTTAAGATAATTTCTGGGGCTCCCAAATCAATCAATCTTTTCAAACGGTTGTTTCTATTAATCACCCTTCTGTACAAATCATTTAAATCTGAGGTAGCAAATCTTCCTCCAGGAAGTTGGACCATTGGACGCAAGTCTGGTGGTATAACCGGTAAAATTCTTATTATCATTGATTCAGGAGCAATTGAGGCAAGTCTCATTCCTTCAATAACTCTTAGCCTTTTTGTAGCTTTAATGTGTCTTTGCCCAGTAGATTTTCTAACCTCTTCTTTTAGCCCAGCAGATAATTTATCAAGGTCAATATTTCTGAGAACTTCTAGTAATCCTTCGGCGCCCATGCCTACTTTAAGGAAGTTTGATACACCATATTCGTCTAGTTTTAAGAACTCATCCTCAGATAGCACTCTTAACTGATGGACACTTTTAGCCAAATCCGCAACAGCTTTAAAAATTTGTTCTAATTGGCCTTGCTCTACTACTAAATTATCTCTTAATTTTTGGATCTCTTGTCTGACTTTTAATTCCAGATCAGAAGCTGCCATCTCATAATTTTCACCTGCTTTAGCTTGCTTTTTTAGTTCTACTAATTGTCTTCTGAGATCTGACTGTAGAGCAGCAGCGCTTTTTTCCAAAACCTCTTCTGCTGTTTTTTTCTTGGACTCTAAAGTTTTTTCTAGTTTTTCATAAGCTTGAGTCTTTGCTTGCTCATCAACTGAAACCACCAAATATGAGGCAAAGTAAATAACTGCCTCAAGACTTTTAAGAGATAAGTCTAGCACTAAAGAGAGTTTAGAAGGAGCGCCTTTGACAAACCAATTATGAGCAACAGCTGCAGCCAAAGTAATATGGCCAAGTCTTTCACGTCTGACTTTGCTTTGGGTAACTTCTACACCACATTTGTCACAGATTACACCACGATAACGGATTCTTTTGTATTTACCACAATAACACTCATAATCTTTAGTTGGTCCAAAAATATTTTCTGCAAACAAGCCGTCCTTTTCTGGTTTTAAGGTTCTATAGTTAATAGTTTCTGGTTTTGTGACCTCACCGAAAGACCAAGCTTTAATCTGGTCTGGGCTAGCAATGCTTAATTTTAAGGCTTCAAAGTCTAAAAGATCGTTCATTTTATGCTTCTTCCTCTCCTTCTTCTGCTGGTTTTACTTCTGCAGTATTTTCCTCTTTACTCTCTCCTAAGTCAACTCCGACTTTCTTGGAGTCAACCTCAGATTCCTCTGAGTTAGCTTCTTCTGCTTCTTTCACATCTTCAATCTCCATTGGAGAATCTTCTCCCAGCTCACTTTCTATCCCTACTGAGCTATCTTCCAAAACTTCTTTTAGGCTTTCAATTTCAGCTGCAACTTCTGGCTTTAGCTCCTCTTCAGCCAAGGCTGCAATGGTTGGGTTCATGGTTTCTACATTTAGCCCTAAGCTTTGCAACTCTTTAACCAATACTCTAAAGCTCTCTGGGACTAAAGCTTGAGGAATATCTTCTCCTTGGATAATGGCTTGGTAGGCTTTGGTTCTTCCGATAACATCATCAGACTTGATAGTTAACATTTCCTGTAAAATATGGGCTGCCCCATAAGCTTCCAGTGCCCAGACTTCCATTTCTCCCAATCTTTGACCACCCATTTGAGCTTTTCCACCCAATGGTTGCTGTGTCACCATAGAATATGGACCAGTAGATCTGGCATGCTGCTTGTCTTCTACCATATGGATCAGCTTTAGGAAATATGCTTTACCAATTACCACTTTTTGTCCAAAATATTCTCCAGTTCTACCATCCACTAAGTCCACCTTTCCATCTTCTGGAAAACCTGCTTTTTTGAGTTGTTCCACAATTACATCCTCTGGAATCTTTTCAAAAACAGGAGCTGCTACCTTCATACCTAATTTATCAGCTGCCAAACCAAGATGGGCTTCCAGAAGTTGCCCTAAATTCATACGAGACAGAATAGTCACTGGAGAAATAATAATATCTACTGGAGTACCATCTTCTAAATGTGGCATATCTATATGAGAAACAATCTTGGAAATAACACCTTTATTACCATGACGTCCTGCTAGTTTGTCTCCAACTGTGACTTTTCTAAGTTGGGCTACTTTTACTTTAATTTTCTTTAAGGTTCCAGCATCAAGCTCATCTCCAGCTTCTCTAGATAAAATTTGAACACCAATAACAATACCTCTTTCACCGTGAGGCATTCTTAAAGAAGTGTCTCTAACCTCTTTGGCTTTTTCACCAAAGATTGCTCTGAGCAATCTTTCTTCTGCTGTGAGTTCTGTTTCACCTTTTGGCTGAACTTTACCAATCAAAATATCATTTGGAGCAACCTTAGCACCAATTCTGACAATTCCTGTTTCATCTAAATTAGCCAAGTTCTCTTCGGCTACATTCGGAATATCACGGGTGAGCTCATCTGGACCAAGTTTTGTTTCCACCACATCAGTAACATATTCTTCAATATGAACAGACGAGAGAACATCTTCTTTCACTAATCTATCAGAGATAACAATAGCATCCTCATAGCCCAAACCTTCATAGTTCATATAAGCAATGAGTAAGTTTTGTCCTAAAGCAAGCTCTCCTTTATCACTGGCTGCACCATCAATCAATAAATCTCCTTTTTTTACCTTTGCCCCAAGTTCTATAGCTGGGTGCTGGGAGTAACAAGTGCTTGCTGGAGTATTAACAAACTTTTTAATTTCATAAGTTATTGTTTCATCTTTGCCAGTTAAAGTTAATTTTTCTCCATCAACATATGTCACGGTACCATCAAATGGAGCCAAAACTACCCTACCCATATTATCTGCTACTACTTTTTCCATTCCAGTACCAACCACTGGGGCAGTAGGAATTAATAATGGCACTGCCTGATTCTGCATGTGAGAACCCATCAAGGCACGGTTAGCATCATCATGAGCCAAAAATGGAATCAAGGAAGCGGAAATACCAACTACTTGTTGCGGAGATACATCAATAAAATTAACTAATTTGCTATCAGCCTCAAAAAAGCTACCATTATAACGGACAGGAACTCTTTCAGAAAGAATATAACCTTTTTCATCTAAAACTACTGTTGCTTCAGTGATGTAGAAATCTTCCTCATCATCAGCTGATAAGTAAACTACTTCTTCTGTGACTCTGGTTTTACTACCCTCTTGTACTACTTTGCGGTAAGGAGTTTCCAAGAAACCATATTCATTGATACGGGAATATAGAGCTAGATAAGTCACCAAACCAATATTTGGTCCTTCTGGAGAGCGGATAGGATCAATCCTACCGTATTGAGAATGGTTAATATCACGGATAGAAAAAGAGGCTCTTTCACGAGTTATACCACCAGTTCCAGTCACAGTTAGCCTTCTTAAATGATCTACTTCTGATAAAGGATTGGTTTGATCTAAAATTTGAGATAACTGGGAAGAACGGAAAAACTCGTTGACTGACGCAATAATTGGTCTGGCATTTACTAAACTTCCAGGATTAATTTCTACTTCTGGAGTAAGTAAGCTCATTCTCTCTTTGATAACTCTTTCTAACCTTAAAAGTCCTACCCAAAAAGCATTTTGAGCAACTAATTCTCCTACGCGCCTAACTCTCCTGTTAGCTAAATGATCAATATCATCAATTTTTCCTTGACCATTTTGAAGTCCCATCAGGTAACGGATAGTGGCTACAATGTCTTCTTTTTTCAACACCCAATTTTCTGGGATATTTTCTACTTCTAGTTTTAATTTTTTATTAATCTTAAAACGGCCAACTCTAGTTAAATCATAGCGGCGGGAGTTAAAAAACATTCCCTGGAGCATGTTCTTAGCATTTTCCAAAACCACTGGATCTCCTGGTCTCATCTTGCGATAGATTTCCAGAAGTGCTTCGTCTTGGCTTTTAGTTAGATCTTTGGCTAAAGTTGTTTCAATATAGTGGTGATCTTCATTAGTATCCATATCAGCAAATAGTTGCCTAATCTCGTCATCAGATTCAAAGCCAATTGCTCTCAAGAATGTGGTAGCAGCAAATTTTCTACGTCTGTCAATTTTTACCGTGATCACATCTGTTCTAGAAACGGAAAATTCTAGCCAAGAACCATGAGCTGGGCGAAGTTCAGCAGAGTAAACTATCCTACCTGTAATAGGATCTTGAGTTTGAGAGAAAAAGACTCCTGGGGAACGGACGATTTGGTTTACAACAACCCTTTCAATACCATTAATAATAAAGGTACCTTTATCTGTCATTTGGGGAATATCACCCAAAAATACTTCTTGCTCATAAACCTCTTCTGTTTGTAAGTTGGTTAAAGTAACTCTAACTCTTAAGGAGGCTTCAAAGCTGACACCTTTTAATCTTGCTTCATCTGGGTTGTAGCGGGGTTTACCTAAAGTATAATCACCTAATTCTAATTTCCAATTTTTGCCAGTAAAATCAATGACGGGGTTAACAGAAGCCAAGATATCACCAATTCCATTGGTTAAAAAATCTTGATATGATTCTTTTTGTAGGTAAGTTAGATCAAATTGACGGTTAACACCCTTACGGTTTCCCCAATATGCTCGGGTGCCGATATTATTTTGTGTTATTGTTTTTTCAGGCATTAGTAGATAATTCCCTTTAACTTTTAGCTTCCATTTTGGTCGTTTTAACCAGGCACAACAAAAAGAAGCATACACTCCATGTATGCCTCTTGATTTGTATTCAATTGTGGATTATTTTCCCACAACTGATCTTACCTGTCAATAGGTAAATTATGGGCTATCTTTATCATTTAGCAAATAAAAAAGTAGGTCAGGATTCCAATTTATAGCCTAATCCAGGCACCGTTTTAATTAACTTTGTGCCAAAAGGACGGTCTATTTGATCGCGCAGATATTTTATATGAACATCAACAATATTAGCGGCTGGGTCGGCGGTATTATCCCAAAGATGTTCCAAGATCATACTTCGCGTCAAGACTTTCCCCGGATTTCTGAGAAAATATTCCAGCAACTCAAATTCTTTTCTGCGTAATTTAACTTTCTTCCCTCGGTGCTCTACTAAACGAGTGGCACTATTTAGCGTTAAAGAGTCGACTGCTAATATATCAGCAATAAAACCCGTGCCCGCTCTTCTAAGTAGCACCCGGATTCTAGCCAGTAGTTCCCTCAAGTAACACGGCTTGGTAAGATAGTCATCTGCCCCAGCATTTAGAACCTGAATCTTTTCTTCTAGATTATTGTCATTGGTTAAAACCAGGATAGGGGTAGGCGAACCAGCACTTCTGAATTTCTGACAAAGTGTCGCACCATCAGTATCAGGCAAAATAGCATCCAAAATAATTAGATCATATTCATTGACATTAGTTAAGTACTCTCCCTCTTCTCCTGTTGAAGCAATGTCGATAGCGTAATAAGTTTTTAAATCCAACCTAATGGAATCTGTCGCTTTTTCTTCATCTTCTATCAGTAAAATACGCATAAAAACCCTCTTATGTATTCAACAGCTAAATTGTATAACACATAAGATTAAAAAATTATTAAATTTTTTTAAATTGGTTAATAATTACGGGTGACTGGCCACATTATTATTATGCTCTTCCAGTGTTCTTGCATAGTAGGATCTTCCTTGTAAATCATGATAATAATAAAGATAGGGGGTGGAGGGTGTGGCTGCAGCCACTGCTTTTAAAGATGATAGGCTTGGATTACAGATTGGAGAGGGAGGAAATCCTGCATGAATATAGGTATTATAGGGTGAATTTATCTTGAGGTCGTCTTTAGTTAAATTCCTTTTCCACCATCCATCTACTGGAGGGTTTAGTGTCCCTTTGGACACTAAAGCATATTGAATTGTGGCATCTGCATTTAAGCCCATTCCAATCTTGTATCTTTTGAGTAAAATACTGGCCACCATTCTTCTGACTTCATCAGATCTAGCCTCTCTTTCCACAATTGAGGCTAAAATTACCCCTTGTTCTGGAGTTAATCCTAGCTTTTTAATTTTAGTCTGTAAATCAGCATCATATTTTAGATCAAATGTGTTGCCTAATTTTTTAACCACCGCTGAAGCAGAAGCATCTTCTGCAAAAAAATAAGTATCTGGAAACATATATCCTTCTTGAGCATTTTTAATAAAATCATTCCCTTTAATACCTAGTTCTTTATTTAGCTTGACTGCCATCTCCTCCACTCTCCATCCTTCGAGTAAAGTTACTTTTTTTTGGGTAATAGTTGGTGTTGGCGTAGGAGTAATTTGAGAATTTTTGTAAGATCTATAAGCTTTAAAGCCAAAAACACTAAGAATAACTACTAATAACAAGACTATTAAAAATAAATATTTATTTTTCATTCAAGAGCCCTCTTTTTCATCCAAGAAGTTTTGTAAAATTATAGCAGCAGCTACAGCATTATCGTCTTGCCTGGCTTTTTTACCCAGACCCAACTTGATCATTTCTTTTTTAGCATTTTGGGTAGATAAAGTTTCATCAGCCAACACAACACTTCCTCCAGCTTTGGTCAAAGCCTTAACAGTTTGATCAACTCTCCTACCCATTTCTCCTTCTGGTTTCCCTATCACAATTACATCTATACCCTCTTTTTTTACAAGCTCCATGACTTTATTAACACCATCTTCTAAACCAGAAATATTTAAACTTACAAGTGGAGAAGCAATTAGTCCTTCAGAAATAGAAAGCCCTACCCTTTTTAAACCCCAATCAATGCCGAGATAGATCATAGTTATTTGGCAGTGATCTCAATATTAATATTTCTTCCTAAGATAGGCAAGCGGGCAAGAGGTCCTGGTAAAGAAGGTATTAATTTAATTTCAGATCCCATAATATTATCAATGGCTTTTAGCTGATCAACTACTTCTGCCACACTTTTACCCTGAATCTTTTTCCTGATATCTTCCAAATCAAACTTTGGTAATAATTTAGCTTTAAATTTAGCTTTAAAAATTAGCTTACCATCTTTTTCCACTTTGGCTATATCAGCTTGGGTTTCTGAATCAGCTAAATTAAGAGTAAAGCCATCAGGCACAGTTGTTTCTACCAATTTGGAAACTATTGTTCTTAAATCTACTTCTTTATAGGCAGTTCCTTTAAATTTGACACTAGCAGACAAGGAAAACTCACCCGCCTGATCATTTACTTGCTTGGTAAAGGTATATTTAGCATCAGCAACACTTAACCCTTCTGAAATAATCTTCTTACCACCTTCTAATTTACCTTGGAGCTCTGTTTCAGCCTTTTGGCGTAAAGTGTCTAAAACTTTTGCTTGAAGCTTTTTTTGATCATCAGAGGTAACCACTGTCACATTTTTGGAAGTTCCACCAGACAAGGCATCTTCTACCCTGGCAATAACCTGAGATTTGGTATAGCCTGCCGCAGATAGATCTGAACCTGCAGGCAAATTACTATCTGGGCCAATAGCAGAAGCTGTTACTCCTACTGGATCAGATTTACCAGGCTTGATGACTGTAGTAAAATCTGCCCCAACAGAAGAAGATTGAGAGGCAATTTGAACAGAGGAATCAAGGCTAAACTTTAAATTATCTTTACCTACCAAAACAGTGCCTTGAGAAAATGAGACTTTAGCACTGGTTAGGTTATAAATTACTATTTTACCCTTGGCAGGATCACCAATTTGTTTGGCTCCTGTAGCAGTAGCTTTATCATTACCAGTGACTGTTGTTTCCACTACACTACCAGGAATCACTTTTTTCTCTTCATCTACTGCTGTTGCTCCTGGATCAGCCACTACTTGAGTCTCTTTTTCCAAAACTTTTGGTTCAACAAAAATAGTGACAGAAGCTTTAAATAAGAATAAATAAGCTGCTACTAATAATGCCAAAAGCACAGGAACAAATAAAATCTTACCTGGTATAAATCTTAGATTTTTTGGTAATTTAACAGGTATTTTAGGTAATTTAATCTTATTAAATATTCCTGCAAGAGCAGCAAATCTGCCAGATACTTGATTTTCTACTGCTTGATATTCTGCAGCTGGTTCTTCCCATTCTGGTGTCACGTTATCTGTAGGTTCTTCAAAGTTAGTTTCAAAAGTGGGTTGGCTACCAGGCATTCTGGTAAGCTTCAAAGGAGAATGTTCTACAGATAAATCTTCTTCTAGATCTGGAGAAACCAAATTATCACTTTCCAAATCCTCTGCCTCAACCTGATTTTTTATATCACCTTTGACAAATCCAAGATCTTCTTCTGGTAAAGATCTGGTCCCTACACCAAGTGGTTGGGTAATAGAGGGTTGAGGAATGGTAGCAAAACTATGTTTTAAATCTATTTGCGGACAAAGCTCAATTGCCCCAGCAAAAGTTACTGCTTTTACTTCTAATCCATCTTCTAAAAGCTCTATTCTAGGAAAGTGTAAAAGAGGTAATTTCTGCATCCATGGGTAGGACATTAAGTCATCTTTATGCTTGGTTAAATTTTCATTTTGCTTGGTTTGGTAGAGTAAAACCTTGGATGGTAAAACCTCCATATCAGTAAACTGCCTTAACACCTTTTCTATATCATCAAAAAGCTGATCTGATCTTTTGGTAGATCTTGTTTCTATTAACTTACCACCTCTAATTAAGCTTGCTTCTAAAAAATCACCCAAACCTAAAATAATAGCTGTTGGGGGATTACCTTCTCTTTTTTGTAAGTAGTGGGCAATGGAGTTGGTGGTGGTAACATATGCCATCGGAGTAAGGTCATACTCTTTTAACATCCTCTTTAATAGATTTAAGTAGGGCTCTTTTAAGTTATCATCCAAACTCCAAGAGTCTGGGACCCCAAATAAAACTTTTTCTGGTTCAATATCCAAGGCCCCTAAAGCTTTGTCTAAAACTTGGTGGGCTTTGGCTACCAAATCATCAGTACCCTCATAAGCAAGTGCTGCTTGGCCCAAGATATCAAGCTTGGCACCAAAAAGCTCCCAAACAGCAGCAGTTACTTCAGAAAGACCAACGTTTAGGGCAAAAAAATACTCCGGGGTTTCGGATTTTTTTGTAAATGGTAACTGGGCAGTTATATTATCTAAAAAACTCATACAGAGACTGCCTACCACTAAGGCAGGCGTATGCAATCAGTTTAACACTAATAAAAAAATTAGCCAAGTCTATATATGATATACTTTTATTAATATGCCTAAGAGTAATTTTACTTCTGAAGAAGCTCAACAAATTGGAGAGAGCTTAGGAGTTGATTGGAGTAGGTGGGGTATTGAGCAATTTAGAATGGGACTGGATGTTGAATTAGAACATGGAACAGTGAGCCCCTCTACCAATGTGACCAACGATGATCCTCTTTTAACTGGCAAAATAGCTTTGGCTCACCTTAATGAATACCCAGATTATTACACTAGACTTGCCCAAATGGAGAAAGAAGCCGAAGCAGCCTTAGAACAAGCCTCCTAAGTGGTATAATTCCTTCATATGAAATCTAGTGAAGTAAGAGAAAAATATTTAAAGTTTTTCGCAAAAAAGGAGCATAAGGTTATCGCTCCCGCCTCTTTAGTACCAAAAAACGACCCAACAACTCTATTTACCACAGCTGGAATGCAACCATTAATCCCATATCTCCTTGGAGAATCCCATCCTCAGGGGAAGAGACTTGTAAATTCGCAACCTTGTTTCAGAGCTCAAGATATTGATGAAGTTGGGGATAATCGCCACACAACTTTTTTTGAAATGCTGGGTAATTGGTCATTAGGGAATTATTTTAAAGAAGAACAGCTAAGTTGGGTCTTCGAGTTTCTAATGGAAGAGGTTCAACTAGACCCAAATAAATTTTATGTTACAGTTTTTTCAGGTGACGAAAAATATAATCTTTCTAAAGATACGGAATCAGCTGAAATCTGGAAAGAATTGTTTTCTAAATATCAGATTCAAGCAAAGGACGTTATGCTTGGTTCTGTGGAACATGCTGCAGAAGTTGGAACCCAAGGAGGAAGAATTTTTTACTACGACCAGAAGAAGAATTGGTGGAGCAGGTCTGGCAGTATTGATGCAATGCCCGAAGGTGAACCAGGTGGACCTAACTCGGAAATGTTCTACGAATTTACCCAAATAGAACACGACCAAAAATATGGTAAATACTGTCATCCGAATTGTGATTGTGGAAGATTTTTAGAAATCGGTAACTCTGTTTTTATGCAATATCAAAAACAAGAAGATAACTCCTTAAAAGAACTTCCTAATAAAAACGTTGATTTTGGTGGTGGTTTAGAAAGAATTGAAGCATCATCCAAAAGCGAACCAGACGTATTCAAAGGCGAACTTTTCTGGCCAATTATTGATAAGATTGCTGAAATTAGCGGCAAGGAATACGTTGATAATAGACGGGATTTTCGGGTTATTGCTGATCATTTAAAGGCAGCTGTTTTTATTCTAAATGCGGGTGTTGAACCATCTAATGAAAAACAGGGCTATGTTTTACGTCGCCTTATCAGAAGAGCGGTTAGAAAAGGCAAAGGCTTAAAAATTAACCATCTTTTTTTACACTTACTAATTGAACCCGTTATTAATATTTATCAAGAACAATACCCTGAGTTGGTAGATAAAATAAACATTATTGAAAAAATTCTATCAGAGGAAGAAACAAAATTTCAGGCCCCCCTTAACGGTGTTGAACAATATAGAGTTGATCTTGAAGCAGCTATCAAACATGGGCTAAATAAGAAAATTAAAAATATCACCATTTTTTCTGCACCTGGAGTTGCATCGGGAGCATATGTTTATGAAGCATTTCAAACTTATGGTGTACCACCTGATTTAAGTAAAGAGGTAGCAGAAGAATTAGGTCTTAAATTTAACCAGGAAGAATATGATGAAGCCTTTAAAAAACATCAGGAATTATCCAAAACTGCTTCTGCTGGGATGTTCAAGGGTGGTTTGGGAGAACAATCAGAAATTACCACCAAATATCACACTACCACCCACCTTCTTCATGCCTCTTTAAGGAAAATTTTAGGTGAGCATGTACAGCAAAAAGGAAGTAATATCACCTCAGAAAGATTAAGGTTTGACTTCTCGCATAGTGAGAAGCTCACTGAAGAACAACTCAAACAAGTAGAAGATTTGGTAAATGAAAAAATTAAAGAGAGTTTACCTGTAACCTCTGAAACTATGGATAAGCAAGAGGCTTTGAGCTCTGGAGCACTAGGATTTTTTATAGAAAAATATGGGGATCGGGTAACTGTTTATACAATTGGTGATTTTAGTAAAGAGATCTGTGGTGGCCCACATATTACAAATACCAAAGAGTTAGGAAGTTTTAAAATTATAAAAGAAGAGTCAGCCGGAGCTGGAATAAGAAGAATCTACGCCACTTTATCTTAAAACTTTTTTGAATAATCTTTTGGTGGTTCTAGGTTTGGTAAGAGTTTTGGCTACCTTTACCCCAGTCTCTACAGCCTGAGTTATTTCTACCACAGCCTTAACTGGTTTTTCTAAATCTTGGGTGATTTCTACAGTATTATCCAAAACTACATCTAATTTATCTAAAGATTTTCTTAAATCCTTTAGAATCAAAAAAACTTGTAGCCCCAAGACTGAGAGCAACACTCCTAATACTAAAATTAATAAAACTAAAGCAAGTTGTAAAAAATCCATTATCTTTTTAAGTACACTGTTTTCTCAATTTGGACTTTTTGTCCAAATTTGGATACAGCTATTATATCTATTTTATTGACTGGTGACGATAAGGTAATTTCTTGTTTGAAGGTTCCTTCCGATGAAACTGGAATATCCTGGCTATTAACAGACACTTTTACCTCAGGATCAGTTTTACCTTCTACGCTAATTAGTGGATTATCTGTGGCCAACTGATCAACTGGAGAAGTGATGGCCAAGTTTGGAGCTCCTACAAACTGGCGGTATTGAAACCATAAATAAGCAAAAAACAAAACCACTACTAATGTTACAGCTACCCCTAAAAGGTGAGCAGGAGTAAATTTAAACTTACTAGCAGGCACTGGATTAGAAAAAGCATCCATAACATATGGTTTATGTTTTTTATCAGAAAATTCTCTTCTAAAAATAGCCAACAACTTTTCCCCATCCAAATCTAAAAACTTAGCATAATTTTTGATAAATCCTTGCACAAAAGTAGCTGGAGGAAGTTTGGAATAATCATCTGCTTCTAAAGCTTCCAGGAGCTCTTTTCTAATTTTAATGGTTTTTTCCACTTCTTCTAGAGAATAAAATTTGGATTCTCTGGTTTCTTTTAAAATCTGCCCCACAGTACGCATGGAGAAATTATACCACCTTAGGGCTTGTCATCCCTAAGAAGGAGGGAATCCTTCTTTACCCCAAGCTGTCCACCTGAGAGGTGGACAATGTATATACCTATTTTTACCACACACCAGGTGTGTGATATTTTTATTAGCCTCGCAGGGGGACGTCTTGCGAAGCTAATTTTTCTTTATCCTCATCAGACCAAAAAATATACCACTCTATTTTTTTATTAATCTTCTTTCTCCCGCTGTTGGGCAAAGGCGTTTTTACTGGTTAAACAAACTAAAAATAAAGCATTTTGAGTGTTATCAACATAGGGGTCACCTGCTTGGAAAATATTGTGCATACCAGCTCCAAAGCCTTCTCTGTTTTTTTTAGTTGAGGGTAATATTACCTTGCGTTCAATAAGTGGTTTTATTATTGATCTCTGATAATAATCGCCTTCATCCCGTACCCCAAAAATCAATCCCTGTCTCCCAAACCAAAGCCCAGTATTAATAGTCTTACTCAGATCACCCTTATTACCATGAAATTGAGCATTTAAAACTGCCTCATAAACGGCTACTGTAATTTTATGCCTGAAATCAACAAATTTATACGCGGGAAATCTAACATAAATTAGACTAGAAGCTAAGTTTTCTGCTAGCCTAATAGTACCAATATCACTAAAATCAACAGCTGGAAAATTCATTTCTACCGAAAATCTACTATATCCAACATTATAGACAATTTTTTCAAGCGCCTCCCTTGGAGGACGAAAAGGCTCTCTATCTATCATGGGGCTTAGAGTACCTGACCCTTACTTAACAGTCAACACTTAACCCTCTGCCCCAGCACTTTGGGCAAAGTAATCATCAGCATTTTTTACCAAAACATCTCTTGGTTTGGACCCATCTCCAGTTCCTATAATCCCAGCTTCTTCTAACTCATCAATAATCCTAGCAGCTCTGGCATAACCCACCTTTAATCTTCTTTGTAAAAGTGAGGCTGAGGCTCTTTCATACTGGCAGACAGTTCTTACAGCTTCTTCAAATAAATCATCTTGGTCTCCTGCTCCCCCACCTTTACCACCAACTCTACCAATTGGCATCTGGGTGACCTCAGCAGTGTATTGAGGGGCCACACCAAGTTCTTTTAAGTACTTAATCAAACCATTAATTTCAGCATCTGATAAATAGACTCCCTGGATCCTCACTGGCTTGGAAGCATCTGGTGGTAAAAACAACATGTCTCCTCTGCCTAATAATTTTTCTGCTCCAGGGGTATCTAAAATAACTCTGGAATCAATCATGGAGGAAACATTAAAAGCAATCCTACAAGGAATATTAGCCTTGATTAAACCTGTAATAACATCCACAGAAGGCCTTTGGGTAGCTACCACCAAGTGAATACCAGTAGCCCTAGCCAGTTGAGCAATTCTAGTAATAGTATCCTCCACCTCTACTGGAGCAAACATCATTAAATCTGCCAGCTCATCAATAAATATCACAATATTTGGCAAAGCCTGAAAACCAGACATGTCATTGTATCCTTGGATATTCCTTACTCCCACTGATTGGAAAAGCTTATATCTTCTGTCCATCTCTGATGTAGCCCATTTTAGAGAGGATAAAATCTTTTCTGGCTCAGTAATAACAGGGGTAAGTAAATGGGGGATACCGTTGTAGTTGGAAAGCTCTACCCTTTTTGGATCAATTAGAATTAGTTTTAACTCTTCCGGAGAATTTCTAAATAAAAGCGAGGTGATAAAAGCATTTATGGTAACTGATTTACCAGAACCAGTAGTACCAGCAATCAAACAGTGAGGCATCTTGGATATATCTACAATCATTGGACGAGAAGCTGTGTCACGGCCTAACACAACCGCCAACTTAGACCTATTCTTAAGCATTTCATCAGAAGACATGATGCCTTTTAAGCCTACTATTTCCAGTGAGTGGTTTGGAACTTCAATTCCTACCTGAGATTTTCCAGGAATAGGAGCTTCAATTCTTACAGCTCCGCCTGGAGCAGCCAAAGCCATAGCCAAATCATGCTGGAGGCTGGCAATTTTGGCAATTTTTGTTCCAGCAGAAATCTCCAGCGCATACTGGGTAACTGCTGGGCCACCATTTACTTCTGCTACCCTAGCAGCAATACCAAAAGAGTCCAGGGTTCTTTCTATTAAACCTGCATTCTTTTTGACATCACCTCTGTTGGCTGGAGAGCCAACTTTTTCTGAAAGCAAAGACAAAGGAGGATATTTCCAGACTACTGTTTGGCCTGCTACATTTTGGACGAGTTGGTCTGCAATAATATCTTCTCTGGCTATAGCTCTTATAGGAGCTTTTGGTTTATCCTCATCAACATTGGCCATTTTAATTTTCATTGAGGCTTTTCTGGCATCAAAAACTTGTTTTTGATCTAATCTGTTAAATAATGGCCCAAAAACTTTCCCCTCAAAAAACTTCCATATACTACCAAACATACCTAAAATTTGAGATATAGAGGTATTAAATAAAACAACTACTCCTACAAAAAATACTCCTAGTAAGATAAAAAAGGCTCCTACAGGTGTGAGCAAGGCAGATAATTCTCCCCAAATCAAATTACCCAACTCTCCAGCTTGATCTTTGGTAAAAGCTCCTGTTAAGCCTCCCAGGGCTGATAAAATTACCAGTAGTCCTACTAAAACATTTGTTTGGGCAAAAGACCATTTAAACCTTTGTAGAACCAAACCAGTAACTAAAAATATTACTGGAGCCAAAATCATGGTCCAACCTAAAGAACCAGATAAAAACTCTCTCCAAAAAAGTAATTTACTAGAGGAAGAAATTATAGAAACTAGGGATAAAACAGAAAACATAATGGCAATCAAAGACCCAACAGCCACCACTGTTTTTTGACGAAGCTTTAATTTAGGCATGGAATACATTGATCTTCTTCTGGCCATACAAATATATTATAACATATCTTTAAATACTATAAGCCTTTCAGGCTTGCAAGCTTCGCTTGTAGATTATTAGACTTCTACTACCACTGGTAGAATCATTGGTCTTCTTTGGGTAGCCCCATAAAAAAACCTTTCTAAATTTTCCTCTATATGCCTTCTGGTAAACCGCCAATCAGATACACCATTTGGGTGATCAGACAAAGCAGTTTTAACCACATTTTTAGCATCATCCAGTAGTTGTTCTGCTGTTTTTTCAAAGACAAACCCTCGGGAAACCACATCTGGCTCTCCTACTAATTGTCCAGTTTGGGCATCAATTGGTACTATTACCAAAACAATCCCTTCTTCTGCCAAAACCTGACGATCTCTTAGCACAATACTACCAATATCCCCCACACCTAACCCATCAATATAAATATTTTTTGCCTCCACCCTACCATCTGGTACTGCCTGACCTGGGGTTACACTAACCACCTGACCATCATCTAGTAGTAGCACCTCATTTTTTTGCCAGCCCATATCCTGAGCCATTTTGGAAAACTGCCTCATTTGCCGAAAAGTTGCTCCAATTGGAATTAAATATTTGGGCTTGGCTAAATTAATCATTACTTTTAACTCATCAGCAGCAGCATGACCACTCACATGCAAAGCATCGGTAATGGCGGTGTAGTAAACCTGGGCCCCTGATTTGGTAATAGAATCAATTAAGGCATGCTGAGCAGATTCAGTTGATGGAATTGGGTCAGCTGAAAAAACCACTGAATCATCAGGTGAAATTGTGACAAAACGATGATCATTATTGGCAGCCCTGGACAGAGATGACCCTGGCTGACCCTGGGAACCAGCGATTAAAATCATTAACTTGTCTGGAGCAAACCTTTTGATCTCATCTGGAGCAATAATCACTGCTGGAGGAACATCTAGATAACCTAAATCCCTGGCCACCTGAAAATTACTTTCCATGGATCTTCCCACCAAAGCCACCTTTCTACCAGATTCTACAGCCACATTTAGAGCCTGTTGAATTCTAGTAATATTAGAAGAGGTAGTGGTAATTAATAATTTCCCCTTAGTTTCTTCTTCTATCCTTTGAAAAGTAGGTTGAATAGTTTTTTCTGATAAATTATAGCCTGGCTTTTCCACTCTTAAGGCATCAATCAACATTACCAAAACCCCTTTTTCTCCTTCCAGAGCCACTTTACCTACTTCTGTAACCTGTCCATTTACTGGTGTCCAATCAATTTTAAAATCAGCTTGATGTATAACTCTGCCAACAGGAGTTTCTATCACCACCCCTACAGCATCTGGCACAGAGTGAGATACTTGGTAAAAAGATAACTTAAAAACTCCCAGATTTAGCTGAGCTTTTTTATCAATTGTTTTTATATTCTCTTTTGGTAAACGGTGTTCAGTGAATTTATTTTTTATAAAACCAGCTGCTAATTTTTGAGCATAGATTGGTACTTGGAGCTCTGGCCAAATATAAGGCAAGCCCCCAATATGATCATCATGACCATGGGTAATCACAATTCCTCTGATTTTGCTCTTTTTATCCTTTAAATAAGTAATGTCTGGGATAATCAGATCAATTCCCAACATAGCCTCATCCGGAAAGCCGATTCCACAATCCAGAATAATAATGTCATTACCATACTCGTAAATATACATATTTTTGGTCACATCACCAATTCCCCCTAAAGGAATAATTTTTAAGGCCTGGCCTTTACCCAAGATGGGTTGATTTAATTTTGGTTTAAAAGATTTCACATTTATCAATTTATATATCCTCCTATATTTTCTGCTGTAATTCTATAAGGACCAGGATGGCCCTCTACAACTTGCTTAGCTATTTTTCTTACCACCCCTTCCAAAGTCCGGTAAAGTGACCTAATGCCTGCATCAAACCCCAGTGGACGGACAATTTGGGGCCAGATGTTTTCATCAATAGTTAATATACCACTAGTAATCCCAGCCATTTGTGTAACTTTTGGCAAAATATAGTTTTTGCCAATTACCACTTTTTCCTCATCACTGTAGGAAGGCATTTCTATTAACTCTAACCTATCCAAAACCGCTGTGGCAATATTACCAGTGTTATTGGCTGTTGCTATAAATAAAGCATTGGATAAATCAAATGGATAATCAACAAAATGATCTAAAAAGGCATTGTTTTGCTCTGGATCCAAAAGCTCTACCAATACTCCCATCACATCTGATTTTGCCTCCATAGCTACTCTATCCAATTCATCTAGTAAAATTACCGGGTTATTTACACCTGAATCGTGGATAAATTTTAATAACCTGCCTGGCTCAGCCTCAGTTTTTACCCTAGACTCTCCCCTGAGCTCGGACACAGAACCCAAGCCCCCAAAAGGAATCCTGATAATTTTACGGCCTAAGCTTTCAGCTATTGAATAAGCCAGAGAAGTTTTACCAGATCCAGCTAGCCCTACAAAAGCTAAAATTGGTGACCTTAGTTTTTGGCCTTGTTTGGCATTTAAAATCAAAACTGACAGATACTCTAGTACTCTATCTTTTACTGGTTTTAGACCATAGTGGTTTTTTTCTAAAATTTGGGCTGCTCTGTTTAAATCTAAAATATCTTGACTACCTTTACCAAAAGGTAGGGTAGAGACAAACTCCATATAACGCAGTTCTCTATCTATTTCTGGACTAAAACCAGCTGATTGACTCATTTTTTCCAGTCTTCCCAGTTGGGTGGTTAATTTTTCTGCTAAATCAGCAGGCAGTTGTCCTTGGCTAATTTGTGCATGAAGTTTACTAAAATTATTGGCAGTTTGGTCCATTATTAAATCTTAATCCTAGGGTAATTGTAGCGGATGTTGGGGGCCTTTACTAGTAAATTAATTACGGTCACGCCTATCAAATCCAGGCTTTCTCCCAAAATCACGTCTTGCCCCGCCACCAAAGTTCCCCTCTCCTCTTCTTTCAAACTTTGGCCTACCTTCTGATTCTGGCTTAATATCATTTCCAAAAAGCATCGATAAACCAATTTTTCCTTCTGGAGAAACTTCTGTCACTCTTACTTTTACTGTTTGTCCTTCTGACACAATATCTTCTGGTCTTTCTACTCTTTCTGGAGCCATCTGAGAAACATGGACCAAACCATCTTTACCTGGGACAATTTCTACAAAAGCTCCAAAAGGAACAATTCTTACAACTTTACCCTCATAAACTTCTCCTGGCTGAACTTGTTTGAACATTCCCTCAACAGCCTCCATAGCTTTTCTAATAGATTCTTCGTTAGTAGAAGAAATCATTACTGTTCCATCTTCTTCAATATCAATTTGAGCACCGGTTCTAGCAATAATTCCATTAATTGTTTTTCCTCCAGAACCAATCAAAAGCCCTATCTCTTCTGGTTTAATATGAGTCACTTCAATCTTTGGAGCATATTGGGAAATTTCTCCAGCTTTTGGTAAGACCTCGTTCATTTCCCCCAGGATAAACTCTCTGGCTGCTTTTCCCTGTTTTAGAGCCTCTTCTATGATTGGGAAGGTCAAACCATGTAATTTAGTATCCATTTGGATAGCAGTTACACCCTTAGTTGTTCCAGTAACTTTAAAATCCATTTCTCCATAAAAATCTTCTACAGCCTGCATATCAGTAATTACTTGGAACTTATCTTCCTCTGATAACAGTCCCAGGGCAATACCAGCTACTGGATTTTTCAAAGGTACCCCAGCATTCATTAAAGATAAAGTAGAGGCACAAAGTGAGGCCATAGAGGTAGAAGCATTAGCTCCTAAAACTTCTGAAACTACTCTCATAGCATAAGGGAAATCTTCTACTGGTGGTAATACATTAATTAAGGATTTTTCTACTAAAGCTCCATGTCCAATATCACGTCTACTAGGACCAGTGATCCTTTTTACTTCACCTACAGAAAAAGGATTAATCCCCATATTATAGTGGTGCATAAATCTTTTAGTACTCTCACCAGTCATACCCTCCAAAGTTTGGGATAAAGATAGCGGACCAAGTGTAGTAATAGATAAAACCTGAGTCCCACCTCTTTGAAAAACAGCTGATCCATGCACTCTTGGTAAAAGTCCAACTTGCATAGATAAAGGCCTTACCTCTTCCATTTTTCTACCATCTGCTCTTTTGCCTTGGTTTAACACCAAATCATGCATCATGGCTTTGGCAGCTTTATCAAAAATTGAACTCACTTGTTGAGAATTTAATTTCTCAGCATATTTTGTGGCTATTTCTGATTTAATTAAATCAGCTGTTCCTTCATGCCAAGGATGAATAGTATCAGCAAGAGCTGTTCTAATATTTTCAGTAATAGTTTCTGTGGCCTCTTTTAAAACTTCATCTTCAACTGCTTCTGCCGCTGGAGCATAGGTTAATTTTTCTTTACCAGCTTCTTTGGTAAAATCTTCAATCAAGGCAATTAGTGCTTGGGAATGTTCATGAGCCTGCTTGATACCATCAAATACAATATTATCAGGCACTTCTTTGGCCTCTACCTCAATCATGGTGACCTTATCTTTAATAGAGGCAATAAATAGATCTAAATCAAGCTCGTCAAAATCAGTAATCTGTGGGTTTAAAATAATTTGTCCATCTTTTTGTCCAACTCTGGTAGCTCCCATTGGTCCAGCCCAAGGTACAGAAGACATTGATAAAGCAGCTGAGGCAGCAATTAAACCAAGAGTCATTGGATCATTAACTGCATCATAAGATAGAACATTGATAATCACTTGAACTTCATTATGGAAATCTTTAGGAAAGAGTGGGCGGATGGATCTATCAATAGCTCTACCAATCAGTACAGCTTCATCAGTTGGTCTGGTCTCTTTTTTAATAAACTTTTGGCCAGTAATCCTACCTCCAGCATAATATTTTTCAACATATTCTACAGAAAGAGGGAAATAACCTAAATCCTGAGTGGTTGGTTTGGTGGCAACTGTACAAAGGACTACTGCATCTCCCCACCGGGCAACCACGGAAGCATCAGCCTGTAGTGCTAACAAGCCTGTTTCAAGTTTTAATGTTCGACCATTAAGGTCAATTTCCCGCGTTATAATTTTTGACATTTATTTTCTGTGGGGATTTGGAAACTGTGGAAGAATCAACTAGTTTTTTTATCTAATTGTTTCTTTGCAATCTCCAACCTTCCCCCAACTTTCTGTATTATACTACTTTCTTGTTACGTTTTGCCATAGGCAAAAGGGAACGTTCTCGAGCGAAATGAGAGGTTGTTACTTACTCAAGCCGAGTTTAGCAATTAGTTTAGTGTAGCGGTCAGTGTCTTTTTTTAGTAAGTACTGCAGTAATCTTCTTCTTCTATTTACCATAGATAAAAGTCCTCTTCTAGAATGAACATCGTGTGGATGCTCTTTTAAATGATTGGTTAGATTTTTAACTTGCTCTGTGAGTAAGGCTACTTGAACCTCTGGGGAACCAGTATCACCTTTGTGAGTTGCAAATTCTTCAATGATTTGTTGTTTAGATTTAATATCCAATGGCATCGTATCTCTTTCTGGTAAAAACCTCGGTGCCCAGAAGTCTTACCTTAAGTACAGGAGGAAGTTTACCAAAAATTTGAAAACTTAGCAAGGGTGAATCTTAGCCGATTGAGGAGCCTTTAAGAATAATGCAAATGATAATTTAAAAGGGGCTTACGATTAATAGCTAGACCGAATCGCTCTCCCAGTGGGCAGACAATTTCATTTATTGGATAATTTCCATCTGTTTCTCAAGGACTTCTTTTTTTAAAGGGGAAAAAAGAAAAACAGCCAACGGCAACAAACCAACAATAAAAATTGTTCCTCTTAGAGAATAATCAGCCATAATACCAATTAACGGTCCGGTAATTGCCAAAGTAACCCGACTAAGCATGGCTATAGAAGATAAAATAGTTGCTCTTTGTTCCGATGGAATATGTTTATTCATATAGGTACTAATTAAAGTTGAACGGGATACACTTAATCCTCCTCCTATTACTACAAACAATAAAACGGTAATTAGGTTAGGAAATATAGCCACAACTAAAAATAAAACCCCTATTAACAGGGCACTCATTTTTAAAAACGCATGGGCAGAACCAAATATTTTTTCCAAAAATTCAAAGTTGCTGGAAATTAATATTTGGTTTAATGACATTGAGGCTCGGATAAAACCAAAATAAAATATTGGTATTCCTATATTTTGCAGTAGAGGCTGATAAAGCCAGACTAAAAAATAGGCGGCCATGACGATGATTAAACTATCTATCGCTAAGATTTTTAAATGTCGGTGGTGATAAAAAAAGGATACGCCTGTCTTTGCTATCTCAAAGTAATTTTTTACCCCTGTAGTCTTGTTCTTAATAACAGGCTCCTTAATTGTCCATATGATTATTGCAGCCAGAGTAAGGGGTATCGCAGTTACTAACATTGGCACATTAAGGCCAAATTTTGCAGCAATTAAACTGCCAAAGATAGGACCAATAATAACTCCTACCGTACTAACAGCACTGACTTTTCCAAAGATTTTTTTGCTTTCTTCCTCTTTGCCTTGTTCTTTCAAAGTGTCATAAAGCAAAGCTTCATTTGCTCCGGAAACTAAAGCATAAGCTATAGCCAACAAAAACTCACAAAGAAGGAATATCTCAAACCGGGGGATACTACCGTATACCAGGGAAGTTACGGCTATTAAGGCTGCTCCTAACGCAACTGAGTACTTTCTGCCAAAGTAGTCAGCTACTACTCCAGTAGGGACTTCCATAATAAATGCCCAAAACATAAACCAGGCCTGGATAATTTGCACCTGGGCTAGTGTCAGATGACCCCACTCTGTATAGAAAGGGACTAATACGGCAATGCTAAAAACAAGACTGGATAAAAAATCAGCTGTATAAAATTTCCACAATGAATCTTTAAAAGTTTTTTTTGCCCAATTCACTCTTAAAAGTTTAACACAGATCTCTGGAGATAAACTTAGCCAATAGATGAGCCCTTAAGATTCCGAAGGAAGCGCAAAGGATCATCCAATAGATGATCCTTTATAGATTTTAGGGGTTAACCAGTCTGCTTCTGGGTTGGAAGAAGTAGCTGTCTCACCATCTGGAGCTTCCTCTGGTGAGGATTGTTCAACGGGTTGAGTAGGCACTTGAGGTACGGGTTGAATAAATGGTTGGGCGACAGGTTGAGGCTGTGGAGCCACACTTGGTTCAGTTATAACTTGAGCAGGTGGAGTAATATTAAAAATCTGTTGGAAAGCTGTAGTTTCTAAAGGATTTATCACTGGAGGTTGGTTTCCTGGCTTTTGTCCACCAGCTCTTAAGCATTGAGCCACTGCTTGATAGGTATCAGCAGTGAGATTTGTTCCTTGTAAATTATTAGTGGCTTCAAAAATTCCACTTAGTAAATTAGTAGCTGAATCCTGATCCATTGGCAGTTGTAAGGAGGGAAGAATTTGAACCATCATCTCAGAAATGGATGTGGCAATAGGATCCAAAACATTACTCCTACCAAAATTAGTATTCCCAGGCTTATTATCTATATTAATCACATAATTAGAAGAAAATAATTGTTGGTTTACAGAATAAAGATTACCCAAAAGGTCCAAAGAGGTTACTCCCAGAGTAAAGATCAAATCAAAATTTCCTCCCTCATAACTTGGGGTAACTTGAGTAGGTTCAAACTTTTGCCCAGGTACTGTTTGAAAAATCAGTTTTAAATCAGATCCTTGTGGCTCCCATCTTAACTTTTCCAAAGCTGGAACAGCTTCTTGCCCACTGGCATCTTTGGTAACCACTCCACTCAAGGTAATAGTAAAATTTCCACCATTGGCCTGGGGAATTCTGTTTTGAATTTGGCCTACTCCAAATAAATGTGTATGCTCTACTCTAATTACTCCTTCTGTGGCTATTGAGGCTTTTTTACCAGCCTGTTGCAAAGACAAAAGTAAAGCGAGCCCCGAGGCTAAATCATCAGCGCTAGGTGAAGAGGAAAGAACGATCAAAATATTTTGAACAGAAGGTAATTTTTGGACCACCTCTGAAAGCTGTGCATCATATTTCATTGCCGCTATTTTATCATTTTTGAGAGTCTAAAACAACCCATAGGATTTAAAAGATCAATATGTTCTAAAGGATTCCACTACATCCCCAACTTGAAAATCAATAATTGGATCAAACATCATTCCACACTCATTACCCTTTTCCACTTTATTTACCTCTTCCCTAGCCTTCTTTAAAGATTTGATCTTTCCCTCACCAATTACTTCATCACCTCTTACTATCCTAATCTTAGGACCTTTAGAAAAAACTCCATCTATTACCTTACACCCAGCCACTCTTTCAATTTTACCAAAAGGAAATTCAGCTAAAATTTGGGCTCTACCAAAAACATCCTCAACCTTGCCTGGAATCAACATTCCCTCTACTACATCTTTTAACTCATCCCCTAGCTCATAAATAATATTGTAGGTTCTAATCAAAACCCTATTTGTCTCAGCTACTTTTTGGGCTGCTGGATTCACTTTAACATTAAAACCCAAAATGATTGCCCCAGTAGCAGCTGCAAGCTCTACATCAGAATCTAAAATATCACCCGTACCAGAATCTAAAATTTTAATCACTTGTTTCTCTTCATTAAAATTTTCCACAATATTTTCTACTGCTTCCAGTGACCCTTGTTTGTCTGCTCTTAAAATTACATTTAGAACCTGGGAGTCCCCAGCTTTCAGCTTATCCAAAATACTGGCTGCTTGAGAAGATTTTTTTACCTTTTGGTACTCTTCTCCAAGATGTGCTCCCACTGCTGGCACTGTTTCAAAACCTAATACCTCAACTGGTACTGAAGGACCTGCTTTTTCTAATGCTTTACCTGCCCAATCAAATAAACCTCTTACTTTTCCATTTGCTCCTCCAGCCTCAACCTTGTCTACTTTTTGCAAACTTCCATCTCTTACCAAAACAGTGGTCACAACTCCTTTAAATTTATCTAGGCGGGATTCTATAACAATACCCACAGCAGGTTTGGCTGGATCACCTTTAAGCTCATTAATTTCAGCAACTAAATTAATGGTTTCCAGTAGATCTGGCACACCAGTACCAGCTTTGGCGCTTACCTGCACAATTGGGGTCTCTCCACCATATTCTTCTACCAAAACTTTGTGATCTGAAAGCTGCTTTTTGATTTTTTCCATCTGAACCCTTACATCAATTCCTGGAAGGTCTATCTTGTTGACTGCCACAATCATAGGAATATTGGCGGATAAAATATGCTTAATAGCCTCAACCGTTTGAGGCATTATTCCATCATCAACTGCTACCACCAACACTGCAATATCAGCAAGCTGGGCACCTCTTGCTCTCATCTTCTCAAAAGCAGCATGGCCGGGAGTATCAATAAAAGTGATTAATTTTCCTTCAGAAGTAACTTGGTAAGCTCCAATTGCCTGAGTAATTCCACCATGTTCCCTGGCAGCTACAGCGGTCTTCCGGATATAATCCAGCAAAGTAGTTTTACCATGATCAACATGACCTAAAATTGTAACAACTGGTGGACGTGTAATTTCTGCCATAATATTCCTTTCTAGCAGATTTCCTAAGAGGAGAAGTAAGATTTAAGATTAAAAAAGAAGCTTCATATTCTTAATTCATCAACCCTAAATCATAAATCATTTATTCTCTTCAGCTTTATCATCTGCTTCAATATCAGCTTCAGCTTGGGCTACTGCCTCTCCAGCTTCTTCTGGGGTAGGTTCTGGCTGGGTAGCCCCATCAATAGATTCTTCTTCTTTGGCTATTTCATCAGCTGGCATAGGTGCAACCCCTGCTTCTACATCTTCTTTTGCTTCAATGACTGCATCAGCAGCTGCTCTGGCTGCAGCCTGCTCTCCTGTACCTTCGATATCAATTTTATAACCAGTGAGTCTTGCTGCAAGTCTGACATTTTGACCACCTTTACCAATTGCCAAAGATAATTGGCTTTCTGGTAATTTAACTTTGGCAGTTTTATCTCCCTCTGTTTCTTCCAAAACCACCTGTACCTCTTTGGCTGGAGATAAAGCTGCTGCAATGTATCTGGCTGGATCTTCCGAATAAGGAATAATGTCTACTCTTTCTTCTCCTAGCTCATTCATTACAGCCTGGACTCTCACACCTTTTTGTCCCACCAGAGACCCTACTGGGTCAACACCCTCTTGGGTAGAAACAGCAGAAATTTTAGTCCTGCTACCTGCTTCTCTGGCAATATCTTTTATAACTACTGCCCCTGTTTGGATCTCTGGTACTTCTAGAGCAAATAAACCCTTTACAAGTCCAATATCAGTTCTTGAAACCACCACTTCTGGGCCACGTCTTCCTTCTCTGATTTCTCTAATAAAGAATTTTAATCTTTGAGTAAGATGATAATATTCATCTCTAATTTGTTCAGATGGAGGAAAAACACCCTCAGCTCTACCAATATCTATAAAATAAGTATTACCTTCTTGGCGGGTAATACTACCAGAAATTACAGTACCAACTTTTTTCTCATACTCATCAGTAATAGCACCTTTTTCTGCCTCATGAAGTTTTTGCATGATGACCTGCTTAGCTGTTTGAGCGGCAATTCTAGCAAAACCTGGGGGAGTAATGTTTTGCACTCCGCGTAAAATAGAGATCTCTCCTGTAATAGGATCGATATGTGCCGTTAATTCTTCAAAATCTGCTGGAATTTCATCTCCTCTTAAAGAAAGATCTTTTCTATAAGCTGCCAGAGCTGCTTGGCGGATAGCATCTAAGATCACCTCAATATCGACCCCCTTCTCAGAGGCCAATTGATTTAATGCTGCTGCAAATTCTGTTCTTGCTTGTATTGCCATATTTTTTTATTAAAAAAGGTGGGTTACCCCACCTGGAAAAACCCTTTTTTATTAACCTCCTGTATTTTAGCCTTTTAGATTTTTGAAGTCAAGCGATCAAGAGTATGAGCTTCTTCATTGACAAAAAGACAATAAACATGGATATTAAGGATATGTTATCACCTATACAAGATTTATTTGCTGATTCTTGGCAATTATTCAAAAAAGGATTATTAAATGTCTTCCTTTTCTATTTACTTAGCTTTGCCATCCTTATCCTTTTGATAGTCTTTGGAGCAATATTACTTGGTGTAACAGGCTTAGGAGCAGCTTTGTTTACTGGTTCACCAAATACTCTTTTACAAGGTCCAGGTGTAATTTTATTTGTAATTTTGGCCATTGTTTTCATTTTAGCCTTAATGGCTATAGGATTTATCTTACAAATTGGGCCAATTTTAATCCTTACTAACCCTGAACATTCAGTTGATTTTAGAGCTCTTTTACAAAAAAGTCTCCATATTGCTTGGCCACTATTTTTAACCCAACTTCTGGTAAGTTTGATTGTCTTTGGAGGAATAGTTTTATTAATCATTCCAGGCATTATTATTAGTATTTTTCTTAGCTTTGCTATGTATGAGGTCATTTTGGGAAATAAATGTTGCCTGGAAGCTTTAAGAGAAAGTGTTAAAACTGTTTCTAAAAACTTCTGGGGGATAGTACTTAGATTATTAATCTTTTTTGCCATCAGCACACTAGCAGCCATTGCCCTAAAAGATTTATCTGGACTTTATTTTGTCTTTAATATCTTCTGGGGCTGGTTTGGAATTGCTTACTCCCTAACTCTTTATAAACAAGCCAAAAAGGAAGCTAGAGAAAAACCAGGCAGTTTAAAATGGATGTTAATTGCTTCAGCAGTAGGCTGGGTAGTCTTTATTGCTGCTTTTTCTTTTATAGTTTCACAATCAGAAAATATTATTAGCAGTTTAACAGAAAGGTCAAATGCTCCAATCCCAGCACCAGTATTAGAGGAAATAGAAAACAGCACCCCTTCCTCTCAACTTCAGTAAAGTTTAGAACCAGGTTTTTTTGGATGAATTTGCCTTTAGTAATTTCTCATATAAATCCTTCTCTTCTGTAGATAATTTTTTGGGGACAATTAATTTTACTCACACATAATGATCACCCTTACCTGCACCTCTTATATTTGGCATACCCTGATCCTTAATTTTAATCAAAGATCCAGGTTCTGTTCCTGCTGGAACTTTTAATTTTACCTCTCCCCAGACAGTACTTACCAAGACCACACCACCCAAAACTATTTGAGGAATGGTTAAATCAATATCAGAAAAAATATCTGCCCCTTCTCTTAAAAATCCAGGATTTCCAGTCACTCTAAAAATAATATCCACTTCATCAAACCTAATTTTGGTTCCACTATCTACCCCAGCTGGAATTTTAATAGTCATCTTTTTTCTTTTACCTTGAGCGTCTTGAATCTCTATTTCTTTAGTGACTCCTTTTAAAGACTCTTGGAAACTTACACTCATCTGGAAAGTGGGCCTTCTTTGGAATCCTCCAAAAGGGTGACCAGAAGATGAGCCCATACCAAAAATTTGTTCAAACAAATCAAAGGGGTCAGAAAAACCTCCAAAATCAAACTCTACTCTTTGTCCCCCACCATAATTACCAAAACCACCCCCAAAGGGATTTCCTGCCCCAGCTCCTGCACCTTGTCCAAAAGCAGAGTGCCCAAACTGGTCATATGTTTTTTTCTTTTGTGGATCAGAAAGTACCTGATAAGCCTCAGAGATCTCTTTAAATTTATCTGCTGCCCCAGGGGATTTATCTACATCTGGATGATGAAGTCTTGCTAGTTTTCTATAGGCACTCTTAATTTCTGCTTCAGAAGCAGATTTAGTTAAACCTAAAACATCGTAAAAATCTTTTTTTGTAGCCATAAACTAAATTATAAAAATTATTTTTCTGAAGAGGAAGTAGATTTTACTAGACTTGCTTTAATACCAGCTGATAATTGATCTCTTTGTGAATGTATTTCTTGTAGTTGTGATTCTAGTGCCACTATTTGAGCTTTAGTACCTGGAACATCCCCATGCGTCCCAGTTTCTACCGCATCTTCTAAAACTTTTTCTAATCTTTCTAGCTGTCGAGTAACTGCCCGCTCCTGCTCTTGTAAGCCAACTAGAGGGGATTGAGTTTCGGAAGTTCTTGGCTGATTACCAGATATTTTATTTGAACCTATATCAAACAATGAAGGCTGTACCTCCTTGGTGGTATCAACCATTTTTATTATCCTCAACCACTTCACCTTCTACTGCTTCTGATTTACCCTTATCTTCTGTTTGCCCCTCTTTTTCCTCTGCCTCAATCTCTTCTTCTGGCTTTATATCTGGCTCCTGTTGAGTAGCCCCAGACTCTTGCCCATACATTGATTGTCCATATTTAGACAAAGTTGTAGACAAATCTTCCATCTTAGATTTAATTTCTTCTGTATTTTCACTAGCCAACACATCTTTTAGCCCTTGAATCTTTTCTTCTAATTCTTTTTTAGTGTCTTCTGGCATTTTATCTCCAGCATCTTTAATAGATCTTTCAGTGGTATAAATTAAGCTATCTGCCTGATTTTTGATCTCAATCCCTTCCTTTTTCTTTCTGTCTTCCTCAGCATGAGCAGCTGCTTCTTGAGCCATCTTTTCTGCTTCCTCTTTAGAAAGGCCAGTTGAACCAGTAATGGTAATTTTCTGCTCTTTACCAGTGGCTTTATCCTTGGCTGAAACATGTAAAATACCTGAGGCATCAATATCAAAAGTCACTTCTACTTGTGGCACACCACGGGGTGCTGGTGGAATACCATCCAGGATAAACCTACCTAGGGTTTTATTATCAGCAGCCATTTCTCTTTCACCTTGTAAAACATTAATTTCCACTTGGGTTTGATTATCAGCAGCTGTTGAGAAAACTTCAGATTTTGAAGTTGGAATAGTGGTGTTTCTTTGAATAAGAGGTGTTCTGATTCCTCCCATTGTTTCTATACCTAAAGTTAATGGAGTAACATCCAAAAGTAACACATCTTTTACCTCTCCACCCAAGACCCCACCTTGGATAGCTGCTCCAATTGCTACCACCTCATCTGGATTGATACCTTTATGAGCCTCTTTACCAAAGAAATCTGAAACAGCCTTGGAAACTGCTGGCATCCTAGTCATTCCACCTACCAAAACTACCTCATCAATATCCTTAGCTTCTTTTTTGGCATCCTTAAGGGCAGCTTTTACTGCATCAAAGGATTTAGAAATTAAATCTGCCACCAAATCTTCTAGTTTGGCCCGGGAAAGCTTCATTTCCAAATGTTTTGGACCAGAAGAATCTGCTGTAATAAATGGTAAAGAAATATCTGTTTCTGTTGAGGAAGAAAGCTCAATCTTGGCTTTTTCTGCCCCGTCCCTAATTCTTTGTAAGGCTTGTCTGTCTGTTTGTAAATCTACACCTTGCTCTTTTTTAAACTCTGCTACTATCCAGTCAATAATTTTTTGATCAAAATCATCTCCACCCAAATGAGTATCACCATTGGTGGATTTTACTTCAAACACACCTTCTCCTAGATCTAAAATAGAAATATCAAAGGTACCTCCACCTAAATCATAAACAGCAATGGTATGAGCTTGGGCTTTATCTAAGCCATATGCCAGTGCTGCAGCAGTTGGCTCATTAATTATTCTTTGAACATTCAAGCCGGCAATTTCTCCTGCCTGCTTGGTAGCTTGTCTTTGAGCATCATCAAAATAGGCAGGAACAGTGATTACTGCATCGGTAACTTTTTCCCCCAGATAGGATTCAGCATCTGCTTTAATCTTTTGCAAAGTCATGGCAGAAATTTCTTGTGGGGTATATTCATGACCATCTACTTCCACCACAGCCATACCGTTTTTGCCACTCATTATGGTATAAGGCAGCCATTTCATATCTCTTTGGACTTCTGGATCATCAAACTTTCTTCCCATTAATCTTTTGACAGAAAAGATTGTTTCTTTTGGATTTACCACAGCTTGTCTTTTAGCTACTCTTCCCACAACATTTTTGGTGGGGTTTACCACAGATGGAATAATATTTTCTCCTTCAGCAGAATGTATAACTTTTGGCTTTCCAGCCTCCATTACAGCAATTGCTGAATTTGTTGTTCCTAAATCTATACCAATTATTTTTGCCATTAATTTACACCTTTCTCCTGTATATGTTTATCAACAATTAAATCGATAGCCGATGTTCCAAACCTCTCCCAATGTAATCTATTTAATCTTGCTGCCCAACCACAATGGGCATATGCACTTCTTAAAGGTCTACTAAAATCTCCCGCAACATCTACGGCTTTCGTAGAATGATATTCTATTTTATTTAGTAGTTCCTCTTGACTAATACCATTTAAAATTTCACCCATGTGTTTTTATTTCTCCTTTCCTACCACCACTCTGGCAGGTCTTACTACGCTACCATTTAGAGTATAACCTCTTTGAGTAACGCTTAATATTTTATCACTTTCCCCTTCTTGTACATCAATAGCTTCATGTAGATTGGGATCAAAGCTTCCCTCAGCTTCAATTTCCACCAAACCTTCTTCTGATAAAACCTGTCTTAATTGTTTTATAGACATTAAGACTCCTTTTAACCAGCCAGATTCTGCCTCAGATCCAGATGCACCAGCAACCGCTTGGTCCAAAGAATCCAAAACCGGTAATATTTTACCAATTAAAGCAGCTCTTGAATACTGGACAAAAGTTAAACTATCAGCCTGCACCCTTTTTTCCAGGTTATGATAATCAGCCACCGCTCTTTTTAGCTGATCTTCCAAGCTCAATACTCTTTCTTCTAAGTTCTTCATTTCCTCATTCTTTTTAGCCATTTTAGATCCTTCCCCCTTCTGACAATACTTCTCCAATATATCTAAGATATGGCAAAACTACTGGAAAATTCAATCTATCTGGACCAATGACCCCAATTACTCCTGGAATTTCTGACCTACTATCAAAATTTAAAAAGGCAAAGCTTGTTGGGAGTAAGTGCTCATAACCAGTCTCTTCTCCAAAAATAATATGTAAACTTTCTGTCCCCTGGGCTTTATCAATAATCTGTTGTAATACAGAAAATTCATCAAATAAGGAAAGCACAAAACGGGCAACATCTATATCAAAAAATTCTGGAATATCTAAAATATTAGATGCTCCAGTGTAGTAAACATTGCCATCATGGATAGCCAAAGCCAAGGTTCCACATTTTTTAGCTAGAGCTCTAGTAGCAGTTTGGACCATTCTATCAAAATGAGATCTTGAATCCATTAACTGTTGACGGATAGCTACTTCATCCACCACAGACATGGCCTTTTCTTTCATTAATTCATTGATATATAACCTAAAGCCAGTTGAGGTTGGAACTCTACCTGCACTAGTATGGGGTTGCTTTAAGTATTTGGCATCTGTAAGCCTAACCATTTCATTTCTAATCGTAGCGGGAGAGACACCTAAGTGGTAATTTTTTTCAATTTGGTCAGAAGAGATCGGCTCACCGATTTTTACGTAGAGCTCAATCACTGCCTTCAAGAGTTGTTTTTGTCTTTCAGAGATATCAGTCATATTTGATATAACTATTAATGGTGAGTCTATCAAACCATTAGCAGTAATATACCAAGACTGCTAAAGATTGTCAATACTTTTTGTTAAAATTTTTATTGAGTTAATTGACTAATATTTAAATAATCAGAGTTCTATTTTTTGTTCTATTTTTTCGGGGACTAGCTCTTGAGGCTCGGCTGCCTCCTGTATTCTTGATAATTTTCTATCTAATATCGAATCAACAACTACTGGTATACGTCTTTCGCTTAATGCCTGAAGATTTTGACAACGCTGGCAATCAGGATCAACCTCCCCACCGTGTGTTGGTCCATTGGTGTGTTCATCTAGCAACTTTCCGTAATCCATAGCTACAGCCAGCTCTTGCATTGATGCTCCCTCAGAGGAAGGTAATATATCGTCTTGTATTTCTTCGTCTCTCATTACTTATTATCTTAACACTAATTTAATAAAACTTCTCAAGTTTACATCTGAAAAAATACTTATTTAATCAACTTAATTCTTCCAGAAACCATTTGCCCTCCTGCTTGGTAGCTAAAATATTCTCCCTCTTTTTTGCCATAAATAGCAGCGCCAAGGGGTGACTTAGGGGTAACGACTATTATTCCTTCTAATCCTACAGCAAGAGGAGCATATAAGGCATTTGCTATTTCTTCATCACCCAACAACATGGAAAATTCTGCTCCTTCCTCTATTTTTGAGACATCTCCACTCTGTGTCAAAAAGTTTTTAAACTGTTCAAACCCTTTTACAACCTCTTCTTGAGATACTATTGCTCTTTCTGCATTTTCCCTTATAGCATCATGCTGAGACTCAGCAGTACTAGGAGACCTGTCTGTTACCAAAATAGCTAAGCGTTTTTTAACTTCAACAAGCTTTTTTTCCACAATTTTTAAATACCTCTTCTTATTTTCTATCTTCATATTAAAATTAGACTGATTGCTTAATAGTACCTATTAATTTTTGTTTAACCTCTTCAAAATTACCCTGAATATCTGCTCCACAAGCATTAAAGTGCCCTCCACCTATGGCCCCAATACTTGCAAAAAGATCTGGTAAGTTTATTTTATTTTGGGTATTACTGCCTCTTGCAGATAATTGTACTTTCCCTTTTTTTGGTTCATACAGCATAATTCCTCTTGCATATCCAGCCACTGATCTTGCAATATCATAGGAGAAAGAAGATTTTAACTCTTCAAGCTGGTGATCAGTAAGTTTTAAATCTTGGATTTTTTTATAAGACAAAAAGAGAAAAATAGTTTTTAGATCATCTAAATATTCTATGTTTAGTGTAGCAAGACCTAGCATTTGTAGGTAAGTTTTAGATTTAGAAAAAAAGATTTTATCAATAATAGTAAAGGGGTCTGCTCCTTTTTCCAGCAAAAAGGCAGCTTTTTTTAAAGTAGACGGGTGAAAATTCCATTGAAAGTTACCAGTATCTGAAGAAATGGCATTGTATGCCAAAGTGGCAATATTACCATCAATAAATTCATCTGGGATAATTTTATCCAAAATTACCTCCATGGTAGAGCTATAACTAGAATCCTGTAAGGTATGGGTCCCCAGGTGTTCTGGATCTGATACATGGTGATCAATATGTACTCTTGTTGGATAAATATTTAAGTCAGGTGGGTTATCAGTGTTTTTGGATGAATCATAAAACTGAGCCCCATTCATTCCATCCAGCAAGATCAGTAGATCAAAGTTTTTCTTTTTTAAAACTCCCCTAGTATCCTCATCTTTGATTTCATTAAGAAAGGGTAAAAAGGAATAAAATTTTCTATCTTCTTTCTTTATTTTAGAAGGAAACATCAAGGTAACTTTTTTTCCTAAAGATTCCAGATACTTTTTTAAAATTAAGCCACTACTAATACAATCAAAATCCAAAGGCCTGGAAGAAATAATCAACACTGTTTTTAAATCTTGGATAATCTCAATAAATTTTTGATCTTTCATAATTTTTTGCCCACCTGCTACTTTCCTATAGGCATAGTTATTAACCTCTGGTGAATTTTTTGTTTATCTTGAGGATCTACTCCAAAAAGCACTGCCTCTGTTATTGGAAAATCCCAAGAGATTCTATCCAGTCTCTCTTCTAGTTGTAACTTTTTCCTGGCAAAAGATGCCTGGGCTGCTTCAGTTCTCATCCTTGCTACTGTCATATGAGGATGAAAGGGCAAGCTCTCTTCTCCAGAAATAAAAGGAGCTAAATCCTTGACTACTAACTCATTAAAATCACAAAGAACACTTGGGTACTTAACTTTCAAATAAATTACTCTTGGATCATTCTCCCTAAAAAAACCTAATTTACTAATTTTTAATCTTACCCCTTGTAGTAAAGAAGTGTGATCTTCTGTTATTTCAGCTATTTGGGATACAGCCTCCTCAGATTGTTTACCTAAATAATGGATTGTAAGATGTGGCACCAATTTACTTGGATCTTCAACAGTTAAATTAGGATCAATCTTTTTTATATCCACTAACAACCTACCAAATTCACTGTGATTTCCTTGGGGTAAAGGTATTCCTAAAAAACAAGCTAGATATTCTTTCATGGTGAAGAAATTCTAGGCTGAGTTTGGGTAAAAAGCAAATTATAAAACTAATTTATAAAAGGGGTGGTAGATCTGGCATGGTGGCGATCTTTAAAACTGCATCTTTAGTAAAACTTAGCTCAAGTGCTGACCATCCTTCTCCCGCCAATGCGTGAGAAAAAACATCAATGTGACCTAATGCACCAGGAGCCAATGTCTCTTGGTTAAAAGCTTGAATTCCTGTTTTACGCCAACTAGTATGTTGGTCTTTCAGATTATCTAAGCTTTGTTTAATACCTAAAGCCAATCGGAAGCCATCTACCATCGAGTCATAATTATGGATTAAACGGTGAAGATAATATCCTTGTCTATCTTCTGTTACTTGTTTACCAGCTAATACCTGATTAATTACCTCTCCTATAGTAGGTTGCTTGTCTTCAAAATCAGCCAAACTTTTTGATACTTCTGACTTGATCAAATACTGGTTTTCTCTAAGAATAACCCGCACCGCCTTTAAACGCTCCAGTAGTCTGTTCTCAGGATTTCTTTCAACAAGCTCTCGCTCGTAAGTCAATAGCGCCAAATCCAATATAAACATAGGATTTTCGTGGTATAACCTTTTTATCCTATCTGCGGTATCAGATATAGCCATGTCTGCATAATGACGTATAACTGCTTCCTGATCCGAACTTAATACTAATCTACAGCCAGGACTCAAAAGAGGTCCTAATATTGTTATTTTAGTAAGCTCTGCAGCTTGATCCCAAGGTAGCACATCAGGGTGACTGGCAATAGACAAGCCAATCTCCTGCTCATATTTTTTTGCAAACTCATCTGTTTGTCTTTCTAACATAGAGCGAATTTTAATATAGTTATAGGATAGAGTCAAGCAAAAATACCTATGACTTTAAGATAGATAAAAAGGCTTCTTGAGGGATTTGGACTTTACCAATCATCTTCATTCTAGCTTTTCCTTTTTTCTGTTTTTCCAAAAGCTTATCCTTCCTGGTTCTGTCCCCACCGTATAGTTTTTCTGTCACATCTTTTCTAAAAGGTGAGATTGTTTCTCTGGCAATAATATTTCCACCAATGGTGGCCTGAATAGCTATCACAAAGTTTTGTCTAGGCAAAACTTCTTTTAATTTCTCTACTAGTCTTCTACCAGTACTTTCCGCCTTACTTCTCACAATAATAGTGGATAAAGCATCTACCTTTTCTCCGCCCACCAGAAAATCTACCCTCACTGCATCTACTCCTCTGAATTCCAAAAATTCCCAATCAAGCGAAGCAAAACCAGAAGACACAGATTTTAACTTATCATAAAAATCTGTAATCATTTCCGATAAAGGCATTTCATAAGAAAGCTCTGCCTGAAAACCATAATGCTGCATATTAGAAAACTTTCCCCTTCTATCTTGGACTAATTCCATCACTGGACCAATATAATTTTGAGGAACAAAAATCTGTAATTTCACCCAAGGCTCTTTTAAATCCTTAATTCCTTCACCTTGTGGTAAATCAGCAGGATTATTAATAGTTTCCTCTCCTACTAAATATTCTACAGATGGAGTAGTAGCCAGAAGATTTACATTAAACTCCTCTGATAATCTTTCCTGCACCACCTCTGCATGAAGTAAACCCAAAAATCCACACCTAAAACCAGATCCTAGAGCAGATGATTGTTCTTGCTCAAATACAAAAGCAGGATCGTTTAATTTAAATTTAGATAAAGCTTCCTTGAGCTCAAAATATTCCCCGGTTTCTATTGGGTAAAGTCCCACATAAACCATTGGTTTTACTTGTTTATAACCAGGTAAAGCTTCTGTTTGAAAATCAGTGGCAATGGTATCTCCTACATGAACCAAATCAGGCTGTTTAATACCTGTGGCAATATAACCAATTTCCCCTGCTGAAAGTTTTTCTACTGGGTTTAGTTGAGGAGAAAAAAATCCAGTTTCCAATATTTGGCCAGAAGCTTTACTTCCTAAAAAAACAATTTTTTCTTGTGTTGGAGGAGTTTGCCCTTCCATAATTCTGACCTGAGCCACCACTCCTTTGTAGGAATCAAAAAAAGAATCAAAAATCAAGGCTTTTAAGGGTTTTTCTATCTCTACTTTTGGGGCAGGTACTCTTTCTATAATGGCTTTTAAAATTTCTTCCACCCCCTGGCCAGTTTTTCCGGAAGCTAAAATTATTTCATCATCCCTAAAACCAAACGTTTCCGTTAGTTGTTTCCTGGAGTTTTCAACATCAGAGTTTGGTAGGTCAATCTTGTTGATGACTGGAATTAAAGTTAAGTTCTGATTTAGAGCAGATAGTCCATGAGCCAAAGTTTGAGCCTGGATTCCCTGAGTGGCATCCACTAAAAGTATGGCTCCTTCTACTGCTGCAAGAGCTCGGGAGACCTCATAAGAAAAATCCACATGCCCTGGAGTATCAATTAAATTAAGCATGTAATCTTGCCCGTTAAGGTTATACTTTAGCCTGACTGGAGCAAGTTTGATAGTAATCCCTCTTTCTCTTTCAAGAGCCAAAGAATCCAAAAGTTGTGCCTGCCCACCCTTGGCCACTGTGCCGGTAATTTCTAAAAACCGGTCAGCCAAAGTTGATTTACCATGATCAATATGGGCAATGATAGAAAAATTCCTAATCTGCATAGATGGTATTGTACTGGAGATGACACTGGGAAACAAATCTTTTTTAAACCTAACCTCTATGTAACTATTTAAGAAGAGTGCTCGCTTTTTAATTGTTGTAAAATCTTATCAATCTTAGAACTTACAGTAACAGGAGAGTCAATATTTTCTGTAACACTTTTATATTGGTCTGGAAGGCTGCTTAATTGGGAGTCTATATAGATTTTAGTTTGGTCCAGCGTTGGAAGTTCATGAATCAGCTCGCTATCCTTAATATATTGAACGAGTAAAGTTTCACCTAGCTGCTCGTTTTCTAACCCAATTACATCCTCTTTTAACAGACCGCTTTGATCGTATTTTCTAAACACTTGTTTGCGCCCAGGTAAGCTCAATTTTCCTGGTGTAAGTTTAGCCGCATACTGCACTTGCCCATCCTTATTAATTCTTTCCGCTAATTTATAAACCACCTCCAGCACTGGACGGTCGGAAACACTGGTAATTTCAGTAAAGGCACAATAAGCATTAATTTTTGCACCGCGTTTTTCAAGTTCAGCAATTTTAAATTCATCTAAATTAGAGTAGGCAAGAATCATTGTATCAGTAAGCCCAGCCTCATCCAGTTTACTTCTAAAAAATTCCGCCATATCAAAAACATCACCGCTATCGATACTGACAGCTCCGAGTGATTGCCCGCTGGCGCGTGCCTGCTTCTCAACTGCAATCCACTTCTCAATACCTTTTTTGTAATCGTAAGTATCAACCATACTCGTAGAAAGACTAAACCCCGCAGTCCAGGGCAGAAAATGTTCATATGCCTCTTCCTCTGTTGCAAAAGATTTAATCAAGGCATGATAAAAACCAATAGCTGGTTTTCTTCCTGCTATTTGAAAGTGATAACTTGCAAAAGGTACATGGACCGCTGCCCCTAAAAGATGGGAATATCTTTGAATTTTGAGGATATTTTCAAAACCAAAAGTCCTCATGGCACCAGCAAAATAATACGGTTTTCCATTAGCTGCCAAACGAACTCGAGCGGCTTTGGATAAGAATAGGGTTGGATAACAAATCACATTTACCAAAAAGGCTGTAAATAAGTTAGCATCACATAAAGAAGCTGTAACTCTTACAACGGGCTCACCTGGAAAACAAATGGTTCCTTCTGGCATGGCATAAATATCTCCTGTAAATTTAAAATCCTTAAGATATTCAGCAAAAGTTTTACTAATTAGATTCTCGCTTAATAAATAATCAACAAATTTTTTATCATATTGCCAATTTAACATAACATTAATTAGCTCTTCTATTCCTCCAAGAAGTAGGAAATTTTTCTTACCCGGCATATCCCTAATCGTCACATCAAAGGTAGCTAGTTCAGAGCCCTTACCTGTATCAAACATGATCGAACTTGCCGTAAATATTTGTGCATATTCCAAAGAAGGAATTTCTGATAGAAGAGGTATTTGTCTATTTACATCATCCATACCCTGAATTATATCAAAATAATTAAACTGTTCCTGTTTCTTTAACTAGTTCTGTAGCATGTTTTGACTGTAATCTTCTTTGCCAGATTTGTTTTAATAGATTGCTAAAAGTTTCCAGCTCTTTTACTCTAAAAAGCCAAACTAAAAGGATATAAACCCCCAAACCAAAGATAGAAGCAATACCAGTTAAAAATAATAAGTTAATGGTTTTGGTGGTATCAAAAACTAACTGGTCCAGAGCTTTAATAGGGATATATAAAGCCACAGCAGCTATTCCTGCAGAAATTAACATCTTAATAGCTGGTAAATATAAACTGGTAAAGGGAAATCCACCTAGCTTATGGCTTAAAGCATAAAGAAGCATTAAAGCAGAGGTGATAGTCACCAGGGAATAAGAAAAGCCCAAACTCCAAATGGGTAAATGAAGTTGGGTAACCAAAACTGAACTTAAAATAATATTTAAAAACACACAAGTTATAGAAACTATAACTGGAGTCCTAGTATCTTTAAGAGCATAAAAGCCTCTTACTAACAATAAAACCACGGATTGGGCAGCTAGCCCTACTGCCAAGTAAGCCATAGTTCTTCCTGTGAGAACCGTTGCTTCCCAGTTAAACTGAGAGGCTCCAAACACTAACCTTACTGCTGGAATCCTTAACACTATTAGAATAGCTGCCACAGGTAGAGTTAAAAATAAAATTTGATGCATGGTGGTAAGAAGTGTGCTTTTAAATAATTCCTTCTCCCCTTTGGCTTTTTCCTGGGAAAGTACTGGTAAAGCAGCCTGGGCAAGGGTTGCTCCAAATAAACCAATTGGTACTGTTTGTAAATGTTGAGCAAAGGTTAAGAAAGTAACAGAAGAGGTGGAGATTAAAGAGGCTAAAATTATTCCCACTGTTTCATTGATCTGCTCCACTGCCACCCCTACAGTTCTAATGCTCATTAAACTTAAAACTTCTTTGATACCATCACTTACTAAATTAAAACTTAATTTATGTCTAAAACCCAAGGAGTTTACCAGAGGTACTTGAACCAAGACATAAAAAAATGCCCCTATAATTACTCCCACTGCTGGACCAGCTATACCCCAAAAAGGCACCAGGAAAATAATCCCTACAATAATTCCTAAATTATAAAAAATTGAGGCCAGGGCTGGAATAATAAATCTTTGAAAAGATTGGGCAATGCTAGCAAAAAAAGATCCTACTACCAGAAGTATTTGGCCTAAAACAATAATTTGAGTAAGCTGGGCAGTAGATGCTTTTTGGGCATCAGAAAACCCGGGTACTATTAAATTGGTCAAGGGATTGGCAAAAAGTAAAACAATAACACTAAAGGTGGCAAATACTACTAAAACAATATTTAGAATGTCTGCAGCAAAACCAAAAGCCTCTTTTTCCCCTCTATGTTCCAGATAATCTGTAAAAACTGGGATAAAAGCCACTGATACTGCTCCAAAAACTAGTAGCTGAAACATTAAATCTGGTAATCTAAAAGCTGCCAAAAATACAGCTACTTGATCTGGGTTAAAGGTTTGAGCAAGTAATCTGTCTCTTACTAATCCTAAAAACTTAGAGGCCAAAACAGTGACCATTAAAATAGTGGCCCCAGATAAAATTGATGTTTGACGGGTAGAAAGTAATGATAATAAAGATTTCACCACGTTAAAATTTTAGCAGAGTTGCTTGCATGAGCGCTATAGCCTATGTTAAGATACCCCCTGTTATGCCATTGATTAAATCAGCAATTAAGAAAGTCCGTAAGGACAAAACAAGAACCGCTACCAACAAAAGGCGGGAGACTGCTATGAAAAAGGTAGTCAAAGAAGCTCGTAAAAGCCCGACTGAAAAAGCTCTCCAAGCAGCTTTTAGCTCCTTAGACAAAGCCACTAAAGTGAATTTAATTCATAAAAATAAGGCAAACCGTTTAAAATCCAGACTCGCCAAACTCCTAGCAGCTAAGTAAAATATCTCCAGGCACGCAAGGACCGTCCCTGCAAGGCTAAACCGTCCAACTCTTACCTTAATCTCTTGTAAAAACCAGTCAGTGCAAGATACACTAGTAATAGTGAAAGCTAAAAAACACCAACAAGGTTTTGTTTTAATACCAATTACCCTTCTGGTGGTCTTTCTTCTTGGGGGTTGGTTAATTTATAAAAACCCTAATTTAGTTAATAGAGCAAAAACTCAAGAAAAAACTACCATCCAGGCCCCAACTACTGCTCCTACACCCACTCTGAATATTTCAGATGATCCAAATAAAAAGAATTGGAAATCGTATAAAGATGATGTAGCTGGTTATCAAATCAGTTTTCCAGCAAGTTGGGATAACAAAGGTTTACAGGGTGAATATAATACTGGCTTATTATTGACTAGCGCCGAGGGGAAAATCAGAGATGGCTCCACCTTACTCCCAAATGTAGTTGAGCTATCTTTCGGTTATGTACAACTAAAAGATGATACCTATAAGTTTATAGCTACCGATTTCAAGGAAGCATTCCAACGAAACCTCGGGCCATACCCCCCAGGTAAAACAGGGGGTGTTACCACTAAATTAGGAAATATTAAAATCAATGGTCAGGATGCAATTAAATTCCTTCATGAAAGTAGCTATGAAGGCCTAACATATGCAAGCTCCTATCAAATCAAAGGCCAAACAGGAGTGGCCTACTATAGAATAAGTTTTGGAGCCAGAGATAAGTCCTCCTTAGAGTCTCATCAACAAGAAATTGATCAAATTGTTAATTCATTTAAGATTATTCCTCTTCCTACCCCCACCCCTGTTGGATTAAAAGCCTATACTAATCAGGAAATAGGCCTTAGTTATCAATATCCTTCTAACTGGACACAAACTGGTGTAAATCTAGGCCTACCTAATGGACGCCATATGATGTCATTTGATAAACGATTCTCTCCAGGGGGAAAAGATCCTTTTATTAGCCGCTGCGAAGGCGTTTACCCAGATGACATCAAGAATCAAGACACTATTACAATTGGCAACCAGATTCTAGATTTAAAAAGATTGTGTGATGATAAGTATAAAATAACAACAGCTAATGGCGCACAATTAAGCGTATTTTTCAGATTTTTCGGCTATGCAATTGAGGACCAAGCCCGAGAAGTTCTAAAATCGGTTAAAGGATTAAAGATAGAGGAATAGGCTTGCCTTATCTTTAGTTTCACTTTAAACTTAATCTATGAGTTCTGCCCCGACAAATAACTTTTCCAAAGCCTTTAAGGTAAACCTTTTAATCTCCAAAGAGGAACAAACAAAGCTTTATGCTAAATTACTAAAATGGTTACTTTCTTCTGGAAGATATATTGTAATTTTTGTAGAAATTATTGTAATTTCTGCCTTTGTTTACCGTTATAAATTAGATGCTGATTTGGCAGACCTAAAAGACCAGATCAAAGACCAACTTCCTTATTTACAAAGCCTAAAAGGTGATGAGCTGCTGATAAGACAAACCCAATTTCAGCTTTCAACTATCAGACAAACAACATCCAATAATCCTGACTTTTCTCAAGTACTTTTGAGTATTGCCAATATCACCCCCAAAAATATTAAACTTACCAACATTACTTTAGACAGAAGCCAATCATTTCCTAAAACAAGCCTTGCCATCACTGGCCAAACTCCGTCTAATGTAGAACTAACCGCTTTTCTAAAAGCCTTACAGCAAAACCCTCATTTTGTGGATATAACTTTGACGAATATTTCCTTTGAAGGACAAACACTGTTTACTATCACTGGATCACTAAGTGATAGGGGAGGAAAAAGTAGCTAATGCCCTCACCTAAATATTCCCGTTACTACACTTTTATCAAGCCAGTTATTGAACATAGATTTGTTCGTTCTTTTGCTCCTTATATTTTTAGCTTGCTTACTGTAATTATTATGATGGTTTTTGCCATTAAACCAACTATTTCTACCATATTAAATTTACAAAAAGATCTAGAAAATAATCAAAAAGTTTTAGAATCTATAAAAAGTAAAACTGCTTCTCTGACAGCTTCTAAACAAACATTGGATAGTCTTGACCCCTTGGTTAGAGACAAAATAAGTGTTGCAGTGCCCCAAAATCCTAATATCACTTCGCTAATAGGCAGCCTACAAAATTCCTCAATTAAACAAGCTTCTGTTTCAGCCTTACAGATTCAGCCATTAACAGTTGTAAACAACCAAATTTCTACTCTAATCCCCAAAAAAGAATTAGGAGAGGTTAATTTCTCTTACAATATCCAAGGATCTTTTAGTCAATTACTGGCAAGCTTATATAATTTAAGTAGGTCACCAAGATTAATAAGTTTAGATAGTGTAGTAATAAGTAAACTGCCTGATGGCCAGACTATTGTCTCAATTACCGGAAAGGGGTTTTACCTTAAATGAATAGCAAACAATTTTTCTATATAGTTATTGCTACCTTTGCAACAATCGCCATTTGGGTAGTTTTAGATATAATTCATTCTAACTCTCAAGTTCAAGTTCCTGCAGAAGTCCAGCAACTTTTAGAACCAATTAACCCCAGCTTTGATCTGGAAGCTATAAATGAGTTAAACTAAAGGGGAAATGCAGTCTACTTTTAAAATCCCTACTTTACTTGGCCTTGGTATTCTAGTCACAGGAGTAGCTTTGGGTGTTTTTTTGGTAACTAATAATCAATTTTTGGGCTTACAAACCAAAGCTGGCCCATCTCTTGTTCCAAAAAATATCACCATAGCTAATATATCTGATACTTCTGCCTCTGTTTTTTGGCAAACAGATCAGGCAAATACTGGTTTTATCCAAGCAGGCCTTTCTAGCTTATTGGACACAAGCTTTAAAGATGACAGGGATGCCCAAAACCCTCAACCACACCAACTTCACTTTGTGACTCTTACAAAACTAAAACCCTCAACCACCTATTATTTCAAAGTAACTTCAGGCTCTTTATCCTACCCCAGTTCCCCTTTATCTTTCCAAACTTCCTCTACTCTAGCACCCTCTGGGACACAACCAATTATTGGAACAGTTATTGATAGCTCTCTTGTACCAATACCAGAAGCCTTAGTAGTACTGGATATCCCAGGAGCACAAAAGCTAGCTACCATCACCAAAATAGCTGGTAATTTTATCCTGCCCTTAGCTGAACTTAAAACAGCAGATTTAAACACTAATTTTGATATTTCTACACTTAGTGGAATTAATTTAACTGTATTTAACTTAGAAAAAACTAGCCATCTTACTTTTCCACTAGCTTCTAGTTCTCTTCCTGCTATTACTTTGGGTAAAGACTTAAATATTACACCACAAGCTGACCCAAGTGCTTCCCCACCTATTTATGATTTAAATAGTGATGGAATAATTAATGCCCTGGACAGAGTAGAGGTGATTAATAATTTGGGTAAAAAAATGAAAAATAAAAAAACTGATCTAAATAATGATGGGGTAGTTGACCAAAAAGATGTGGATTTAATCAATCTGGCTATTGCTAAAACTTCTTCCCCATAACTTTTCCAACTAACTGATAAAGAGCTATATTTTCTGGCGAGGCTCCACTTTTAATGCCGTATTCAGCTTGTATTGTTAATAAATAAAGATTAGCCCAATCCTTGGTTTGATATTTTTTCTTCTGCATTAAAATTTTATTTTGTAAAAAAGAAGAGGCGGGAAGAGGTAAAAGATTACGTCTTAATAAATAATAAATCATTGATAAAACATACATTCCCCCATATTCTTTTAATAATTTCTCTAGTTCTACAAAAACCAAAGGTTTTTGCTCTATTAAAAAATCCAAAAAAGTAAAAGCCGATAATTCTTTTTCTCCTTCAAAAGTTAAGACCCTGGCGTTTATTTTTTTAGCACTTTTAAAAATCTCTGAACTTGCTTTAAGGATTGGAGTAACCAAAACTAGAGAGACTTGATCACCAGCTTTTTTGTTTAAATCTTCTAAATCTAGTTTTTCTGGGGCATTGGAAACAATCACTAGTTTTTGATTGACCTCAAATAACGACTGAGATACTATGGTGGTTTCTAAATCTACCAAGGAATCTGATTTTAGATCTATTTGGAAAATAGCCTCTTTGGAAAATTCTTGTTTTAATCTCTGCAAAGCATTTAGCTTACTTACTTCTCCTGGGCCCTGAAAGATTGTGACCTTCATTTTTGAATTTTACCACTTTGGGTAGCGGTTTGAAGCTCAGTTAAAATCCCTTGAATAAATTGTTTTACTTGAGAAAAATCTTTATCCTTTGGTACCAAAACCCAAGCTCCACCATAATTACTAGCAGGGGGGGTTATTAACAAAGGATTTTCTCCAGTACTATCAACCACCACACTTTTTGTGCCCTCCATTTGTTTGACAATTTTTATAAAATCCAGGTACTCACTCTGGTTTATATTTGTTTCCACACTAGCCCCAAAAGTTTTTATTAAATCTATAATTCTTCTGGGATCAGTCAATGTTTCTAGTGATAGGATCTTTTGTCTAAAAGCTTGTAATACCTGTTGTTGTCTGCGGGACCTGGCAAAATCAGTCCCTTCATCATTATTACCATGCCTGGAACGGACATATTTTAGAGCAGTTACCCCATCCAAAGAAAGTGGGCCCTTTTTAAAACTTAAGTGTTCAAAACGGCAACGAAAAATAGTGGCTACTTGCTGATCTGTATACTCAATTTCTTTTGCCTCTTTAGCAGAAACTGTCGCAATTTTTCCTTCAGGATCAAGTAAAGTTAGATATTTACCAGCAGTTATATTTAAACTTTTAGCTTGTTCATCTAAAATCTCTGCTTCTTTTTCCTGATAGCCACACATCTCGTTTTCTTTACCAGCAACTGGATAAACATAATCATCAAATGATTTAACTACCTCAATATTAATTCCACCCACTAAATCAACAGCTTTTTCAAATCCAGAAAAGTCTAATCTGATAGCATAAGGAATGTCTATACCTAGAATTTTTCCAATTTCCTGTTTGGTAAAATTTAAACCGTTACCTCTATTTAAACCAATTTGATAAAGAGCATTCACCTTAGCTTTTTGCTCGTCTATCCATAAGTCTCTTGGTAAAGAGACCAGAGCTGCCTGATGGGAGCTTAGGTCATAAGAGACAATCATAATGGTATCTGTTAGATTTGGCCCATCATGCTTACCTCCTGGAGTGCCAAGAAGTAAAATATTTACCTTTCCGTTTTCTGCTTTTAAGCCGCTACCTTTATTAAAAACATAATTAAATACCCCATCTTTGGCAAAATTTAACCAAAAAAATAACCCTAAAACTATTAAAATTATTATTAACCAAAATTTATGCTTCATCTTTGGTATCTTTTGCTGCTTTTTGGGATTTAAAGATTTTAGATCATTCATAAGTACCCTTGCAAGCTACTTCTATAATTTTTAAAAATCCCTCTGGATCCAGGGAGGCTTTGCCAATTAGTAACCCATTTATATCTGGTTGGGCTAAAAACATTTCAGTATTTTCCCAGGTCACGCTACCTCCATATAGTACTTCTGTATCTTTATAACGTTCTTTTAATTTTGCTGCCACACTACCTGCATTTTCTGGGGTATCTGGATTACCTGAGCCTATGGCAAAAACAGGCTCATAAGCTACCAAATTAACCCCTTCTGGAATTGGAGTATTTTCATTCTGGACACATACTAAAGGAATGATATTAGCCTCCCTTGCTCTCATTACTTTTTCTGCCACCATTTCATCTGTTTCTCCTAAATTTTCCCTTCTTTCAGAATGTCCTAAAATAGATAGATCAACCACATCTTTTAAAAGCCTGGCTGCTTCTTCTCCAGTATAGGCCCCAGTATCAAAGGCAGAAATATCCTGGGAACCAACTAACATAGGATAATTTCCCACCATCACTGCTTTTTTTACCCCTTCGATGGCGATATCGGTAGGACAAACCACTATTTTCACCTTAGAACTAGAGGATAACTTTGGCCCCACTACATCCACCCAAGATAAGGCTTCAGCTATAGTTTTGTTGTTCTTCCAGTTAGCTATGACCCAGATTTGCTTATTCATAAACAAGTTTTTAAGCTTTCCTTTCAAACGAAGTTTTCAAGCTCCGCTTATAAATCGTCATTCTTAAATCGTAAATCTACTGCTCCCCCCACCAACCATACTTTTTTAAGTCTACTATGAAATCATTATTTACTTCTACACCTTCCATTTCTAGTAATGCCTTTTGAGCTTGTTTTGGGTGTTCCATACATCTGGTAGAAATATAACCTTCCCTATTTACTATTCTTTGCCAAGGAAGTCCTTCTTTTTCTGTGCAGTGGTGTAAGATTCCTCCCACTAATCTACCCCCTCTTGGTAAGCCAGACAAGGTGGCAATAGTACCATAAGTAGTCACTTTACCATAAGGAATTTTTTTAATTATAGAAATAACCTCATCTTTAAAACTCATATTAACTAGTGTACTAGACAGCTGGTTAACTAGCTACTAGTTTGAGGAGGTCTTCTTTGGAGACAAAGCCCACTTTTCTACCTATTTCCTTACCATCTTTTTCAATTACAAAAGTAGGAATACTCATCACTCCATATTTGGAAGACACTTCAGAATTTTTATCAACATCAATTTTTTCAAACTCAACTTTGCCTTCCAGTTCTTTTTCCAGCTCCTCTATAACTGGCTTCATCATCTGGCAAGGCCCACACCACTCAGCAAAAAAATCAATTAATTTAATCATGGTCTAGAAACTATACCACTCCCCAAAATTTTGTAAAGAGGAAGGTTGGTAGTAATCTAGTAAATTGTTTGACCTGGGCTTTAATGGTAAGATACTAACGCTTATGCCTACTTCGACTTCGCTCAGTACAAGCTTACTAGATGATCTAAATCCTATCCAGAAGCAGGCTGTAGAAAACACTGAGGGGCCAACCCTAATTTTAGCTGGAGCAGGATCTGGTAAAACCAAAGCCCTTACTCATAGGGTGGCTTATTTGATCCAAGAAAAAGGTGTTCCCCCAGAAAATATTCTAGTGGTGACTTTTACCAATAAAGCCAGCGGTGAGATGCAAAAAAGAATCCTTGATCTTCTTGGCCAAGAACCAAAAACTAAAAGTTCACAGCCTATCATGGGAACTTTTCACTCCCTGTGTGCTAGAATTTTAAGAAAAGAGGGCAAGGCCATTGGGCTTCCCCCCTCTTTTTCTATTTATGATGAAGGGGATGCTTTGGATGCTGTCAAACAAGCTATGACAGCAATAGATTTATCCTCTCAAAAGACTTCCCCTTCTTCTATTAGACACACCATCTCTGGAGCCAAAAATGAAATGATTTCTTCCTTGGAGTATCCAAAATATGCCCGAGGATATTTTCAAGAAACTGTGGCCAAAATTTATATTAAATACCAAGAAATTTTAGAAAAAAACCATGCTGTTGATTTTGATGATTTATTACTCCTTACTGTAAAACTTTTTCAAAATCACCCAGAAATTTTAAGTAAATACCAACTTCAGTTCCGTTATATTTTAATTGATGAATACCAGGACACTAATGCTGTTCAGTATTTATTATCCAAGTTACTGGCTAACCGTTATAAAAATATTTGTGTGGTAGGGGACGCCTCTCAATCCATCTATGGTTTTAGAGGAGCAGATTTTAGAAATATTGTGAATTTTAAAAATGATTACCCCAATACCAAGGTTTTTAACTTGGAGCAAAATTACCGTTCTACCCAATCAATCCTTGATGCAGCCTACGCTGTAATCTCTAAAAATCACTCCCATCCTATCTTAAAATTATGGACCCAAAACCCAACTGGTGAAAAAATCCAAATTATAGAAAATCATAATGAAGCAGAAGAGGCTTTATTTATTGTCAAACAAATTGCAGAAATAGGTGGGCCCTTATCAGACTTTGCCGTGCTTTATAGAACCAATGCTCAATCAAGAAGCTTGGAGGAAGTATTTTTAAAATGTGGTGTGCCCTATGTTTTGGTAGGAGGAATTAGATTTTATGAAAGAAAAGAAATTAAAGATATTTTGGCTTTTCTAAGGCTACTTTCTAACCCTGATGATTTAATCTCTAAATCAAGGATAGAAAAAATTGGTAAAACTAGGGCTAATAAATTTTTGACCTGGGCCACTGAAGTAATTCCTACTTTGGAAGCCTTTACCACCTTAGAGCTTTTGGACCATGTTTTGGAAGTTACTGATTATTTAAATTATATTGATGATGGCACAGAAGTTGGTAAACAAAGAGTAGAAAATGTCAAAGAGCTCCGTTCTGTGGCTGAAACCTCCCCCAATCTTGTCCAGTTTTTAGAAAATGTAGCCTTAGTAGAAAACGAATATTCCTCTGATGAGAAACTGAAAAAAAGTAAGGACCGCCATGACGCTATTACCTTGACTACCTTGCACCAAGCCAAAGGCTTAGAGTGGCCAGTGGTTTTTATGGTGGGTATGGAAGAAGGTTTATTTCCTCATTCCCGAAGCTTGCTTGATCCAGGAGAACTGGAAGAAGAAAGAAGACTGTGTTACGTAGGTATTACCCGAGCCAAGAATGAACTTTTTTTAACCTACACCAGACAAAGATTAATTTACGGTTCTAGATCCAATAATCTAGTTTCTCGATTTTTAATTGATTTACCAGCAGGTTTAATAGAATCAAATTCTAATTACCAAGATCAGGATCAGCAATTGGATTATGGAACTCTCAAAGATGATGACGAATGGCTAAATAGCTAACCATGCAAACATTATTTGGAAGTTTATTAATTATTTTTGCTTTATTAATCAGCCGCCAGGTAATTCCTGCCCAAGCCCAAGAACTACCTCCACAAGAGGCAGAAAAAATTTCTATTCAACCGATTAAAACTGAATCCCGTTTTGGCAGTAAGTTATCTGAGGTTACTGAGGTTATTCCCAAAAAGACTGTTTATAAAGATGACCCTGAACTTGAATCAGATATTGAAAAAGTTGAAGATGAAGGATCAGATGGCAAAAAAACCCAAATTATAAAAACCACTTTTTATGATGGTAAAGAATATGAAAAAGAAGTAGTCGGTACAGAGATCACCGAGGCCAAGGATAAAATTATTATCCGGGGCACTAAAATTATCTGGAAAGAACTAGAGACCACTGACGGGGTAATTAAGTATTGGAAAAAATTAAGAGTTTGGGCTACTCATTATGATTCACACTGCTTGGGGTGTGACGAGTGGACTGCTATTGGTATGAGGGCAGGTAAGGGAGTAATTGCTGTTGATCCGAAAGTTATAAAAATGAGGACCAAGGTTTATGTCCCTGGGTATGGAACGGCTGTTGCTGGGGACACCGGTGGAGCAATTAAAGGAAATATTATTGACCTAGGTTTTGAAGATGCTAAAACCGCTGGTTGGCGGGCGCGTTTTGTAGATATATATATCCTGAATTAGTCTATTGTCAAAATCCTCTAGTTTTGTTAACATCTTTTCATGGCTAAAGTTAGTGAAAAGAAGACAGCTGCAAAAAGTAAGCAAGTTGAGGAAAGTACTTCTAAACCCCGCTTAAGTGTTCCAAAATTTAATCCTTCTATATCGTCTATAAAAGCTTACCGCCCTACCAAACAAACATACATTATAGTATTTGTTATTGGATTACTATTATTAGGCTATTATAAAAAGGGTTGGATCGTAGCAGCTACAGTAAATGGATCTCCTGTTAGTAATTATGAACTTTTAAGCAGAATTAACTCCCAGTATCGCACTCAAACCTTAAACCAAATGGTAAATGAAAAAATTATTCTTGACGAAGCTTCTAAAAAAGGGGTAAAAATTTCTCAAGCTGATATCAATAATAAATTATCTGAAATTGAAAAGAATGTTGGTGGCGCCCAAGCCTTAGATAGTTTACTCACCCAGCAAGGACAAACCAGAGACATGCTCAACCAACAATTAAAGCTACAGGTAACTATTGAAAAGCTTTATGCAGGTGAGGCTACTATCTCTGCGCAAGAGATCCAGGCTTATGTCACAGATAATAAAGAACAGCTGACAGCAACCACTGCTGCAGAGCAAACAAAAGAAGCAGAAGAAGTCTTAAAACAACAGAAATTAGCTAAAATATTTAACACTAAATTCCAAGAATTAAAGCAACAGGCAAAAGTATTAATCTTCTAATAGATTCAGGATCCTTGAGGAGCTGGTTGTAATTTACTTATTAAATCCTCTACTGCTTTTGAGAAATCTTCTGTACTTGTTGCTCTTGATCCAGATGCAGAAACCCTATGGGTAATATCCCAATTCTTGTCACCAACTGATACACACCAACGATAATTAATATCGCCACTGCCCAGCTCTGTTTTTGATTTGGTAACTTCCAGATTACCTATTTTAACTTTTTCACCATCACAGGCTTGGTTACTGCCAACTAAAATAGTGATTGGTTTAATGGCCACATCGCAAACTACATTTTTAACATCAGTCCCGTTTAGAGGATCAAATTCAAAGTTGTTGGAGTTTGAACAAGTTAATAGTCCCCAATTTTTTGGATAATTAAACAATACATTTTGGCCTACAAAAAGCTTGGTAGTATTATCAGCAGTATTTGATCCCCCAGTTTTAGGGCTAGAGGATACAGAACTCACTGGTAAACGAGATAGGGAATCTGTGGAGTTTTGAGTAGGTGTAATCTTTTTGGAGACTTTAGTAAGGTAATAAATTGACCCCAGAAGAGACGCTAATATAATTAGTGCTATCGCCCCCACCACAATTGATCGAGTCTTAGGATCCATGAACAGGCATATTCTAACACAAAAGGGCAAGCAACAGGTATAATATGTTTTATGGACTTAAGATTGCTTATCAGTCAGGATAAAAAAGAATACCAAAAAATTGTCACCCATGTAATTCAATCATGGGAATGGGGTGAATTTAGAAAGTCTTTAGGTCTTACTACCCTACGTTTTGGACTTTTTCAAAAAGATCACCTTCATCTAGCTTTTACCATCACCCTACATAAAATTCCCTTTACTAACCTCTTTTTTGGTTATTTACCCAAAGGCCCTTTACCTAATAAAGAACTAGCTCAAGCCCTAAAACAAATTGGCAAGGATTATAATTGTGCTTTTATAAAAATAGAGCCCAATATCCTCTCTCAGGAGAGCTCTGCTCTTGACCAGGATTTTAAACCATCCCCAAAAGCTTTATTTACCAAATATAACTTTGTTTTAGATCTTCACCCTTCTGAGGAAGAATTATTAAAAAATATGCACCAGAAAACCAGGTATAACATCAAGGTGGCCCAAAAACATGGAGTAATAGTGGAGGAAAGGGAGGATGATAAGGCTTTCAAAACCCATCTTGAACTATTTTTTGAAACCACCAAAAGACAAGGGTATTTGGCTCATGATGAAGCTTACCATCAAAAGGTCTGGAATATATTAAAAGAAGCTGGTGTAGCCAAACTTTTAATTGCTTTTTATACTCCAGAGGGTTCAACAGAAAGAATTCCTCTTTGTTCTTGGATGTTATTTCACTTCCAAGACACTCTTTATTACCCTTATGGAGGCTCTTCTGATAAATATAGAAATACCATGGCTTCCACTTTGGTGGCCTGGGAAGCAATTAAATTAGGCAAAAAATTAAAGTGTCAACAATTTGATTTATGGGGAGCAGGTGATCCAAACGCTTCAGAGAACGATCATTATGCTGGTTTTACCAGATTTAAAAAAACATTAGGAGCCCAGTTAGTAGAATATTTAGGAACTTATGATTTAGTTTTTAATTACCCTGTTTATTGGGTAGTCACTTTTATTGATAAATTCACTAAACTTAAAGCTTTAATTTTTAAATTACTGGGAAAATAATGGATCCGTTACTCACCTATCCTTTGATTTTATTAAGTTTTTGTTTTATTGCCCTATCTTGGTTTGCAGGATCTGATGCCCCTTATGTTGCCACCAAAATGGAATTAATAAAAAAAGTTTTAATAAAAGCTGGGCTAAAAAAAGGTAAAACTTTTTATGAGCTAGGATCTGGTGACGGAAGGGTGGTTTTTGAAGCTGCCAAATTAGGAGGAAAGGCAATAGGAATCGAGCAATCTTGGTTAAGAGTTTTATGGAGTAAATATGTAGCTTTTAAATTAGGGTTATCTCAAGCCTATTTTTATCATGGAAATATTTTTAAAAGAAGTTACCAGGATGGTGATGTGGTGTATATTTATTTACTTCAACATGCTGTAAATAGATTGGAAGAAAAATTATCTAAAGAGTTAAGAAAGGGTTCTACTATAATTACCCAAAGATATCACTTTCAAAACTTAAAACCAAAATTTAAAGAGGGTGATTTCTGGATTTACCAAATTACTTAAGAAGCTTTCTAGCCACTTCCTCAATACCGCTTTCTTGGTAGATTTCTTCTAATTGAGCAAGATAGAGTTGATCTTCCAGTTTATAGCCAAAAAAGCCTTGATTGGCAGAATTACCTATAAACTTTGCTCCTTTTGATTTTAGGCCAGTATATTTTAAAACTGCATCTCTAGGATAACCACTTAATAAACCATGCCTAATGCAAGCCATGACTGAGCCCTGTCTCTGGTGCACCCACTTTTCTGGGTATGCCCGTAACCAGTACACTAAATATTTCTCAATCCCTTTTGGAAAGCATATTTGGTTATTTTCTACTACCAACTGAGTTGCTTCCAGATTAACTAAACCTGGCCCAAATCCATACCTACTCTGATAATCCAACAAGGCAAACTGCTTTTGAAAAGGTCTTAAGGCTAATTTAAACCCAGTTAGTAGTGATTCCTGGGCTAGTGGTTTAAGAGTAATACCAATTTGATCGTCAATAATTGGGGCAGTGCCTGCAAAACACCGACAAAAATTTTGTCTTAAATATGCATCTTTTCTTAAAACTTGTCGTAAGGAGTCATCTTTTGGTAGTGCACCCAATACTTCACTAAAAATATTGGTACCTGCTTGAGCTATTTGATGGTTAGTGGGCGGTAGATGGCCTGGGCCTAAAACTACCTCAGTATATATTTCAGAAGAATCTACCCTTATATCAATTGTCATAAACTTAACTATTAATAAACCCCCTCAATAGGGGGTATTACAGATAATTATAAGCCTAATTATTAAAAATAGAAAGATCTTAATCTAAGATCAGAGGTGAATTATTTTAATTTACTCTGAGATAGAAGAGTTGTCTGAATCCAAGACTGGTTGGGTTTCATAATCCTTAGGCTGGCTTTCAATAATTTTTTTACTTTCTTCCTGGATTTGTTTTAATTCCTCTTGGGAAAATCCTGGGATAGCTCCCCCTCCTGGAATAATTGTCTCTCCAGCCTTGGCTTCTTTAGTAGGAGAAGGCTCAGAAACATTTACCTTATCATAAGAAAACTCAGAATTATTAACCATACCAGAACCTTCTGTTCTTTCTTTTCTTAGCAAGTACTCTTTATCATCAAACCAGATATACTCTGTTACACCCTTCATATCTGGGCTTACCACCTGATATTTAAAACATTGTCTGGAGGAACAAGCTTCTTTACCCATGGATGTGTAAGTAGTTTTATCCTCTACCTTTTCTCCTTCATCCTCAACTTTAAACTCAAATTTATCTTTGATCTCACTAATTTTTTCAGCTTTTTGCTTCCACCATTTATTATCAGTGTAATCTTTGGTGTAGGTGGTATCTCCAATGGTGATCACATTATAGTCTTCCTTACTATTGGTAGAATTTACCATATGGAATCTATCTTCTCCAGATATTTCAAATATACTTTCAGAATTAGAATCCTTAGAGGTAGAGGTAGCCTTAATAGAATAATTTTTAATATCTTTCCAGTTGTTTAAAAATTTACATAAATCTGGGTCGTTGTGTTTACAGTTAGAATTTAAAACAGGCCCACCAATTCCTCCTGGAAGAGCTGGGGCAGAGCCGTTTTTAGAAGCTATAAAATATCCTCCACCAGCCAAAGCTGCTACAACTACAGCAATGATAATAGCGATTGGGTTAAAACTAGCAAAACCAGCTTGTTTGGACATTACGTAAATTGTCTGTCTTTTAAAACCTTCTGTCAACTATTCTTTAGTATAGCCAGTGGCAATAAAACGAGTTTGAAAACCAATCCTCTTGTAAAAGTCGTTTGGATAATGGCCTTCTTCCGTGGATAAAACATGTTCAGTATTTCCCTGCTGCTTAGATTGATCAACCATATAAAGTGTAATCAATTTTCCAAAACCCTCTCCTCTTACTTCTCTTAGGGAACCTACATTAGAGATATATCCTATGCCATTAAAATTATTTAAGGTCCCTACAGCCGCTGGTTTATCTTCTTTATATGCCGTAAAGTATTCTAGCCTACCTGTTTGATGATGTTTCAACCAAGAATCCTTCGCAACTTCCAAATAATCATCTAAGGTGCCATAAGGATTCTGAGGATCATCTGCTTTATAACAGTCATTAAATGTTTTTAAGAAAACTTCTAACTCTCTCTCTCTGTCTCTACTTTCCTTACTTGATTAAAACGACTTGTGTCGATCGGGTTATCTTTATAAAACATCCAAGAATCAGCATAATCCCATTTATAATTTTTGCTTTGTAAAAAGGAAGCTAACTCTTGTAGATCTTCTCTGTCTTCGAAATATACAGAAGGTTTACGTTTTAAAGATATCAGGTAATCTTCTATCTTGGTTAATTCCTCTTCTGAAAGAAGCTTATTCACTAGGGCTAAGTTCCAAAAGGAGGAGTCATCACCTTTACAATATCCAACCTTGGCAAAATCAAGGTCTTTAATTTCATCGTACATGACAGAATATTGCAGCTGCTGATATTTTTGTAAAAACTCAAAATTAGTCATCCTGTAGACCTATTATAACAAACCTATCCTAGCGGTTGTGTTTTATAATTTATAAAGACTTAACGGCTCGGAGTATGGAAGATAAAGGAAGCTTGCCGGTGTGTATATCGGCATAATCAACATCGCCGGTTGAAGTAGACACTATTTTTATCCCTGGGATGGCTTCTCTGATTACCTCAGTTAATTTTTTCCCGTCATCTTTATTTGGCATACGATCATCAAAAACACCCAAATTAATCTGGTGTTCAACCGCTTCAGGAATCAAAGATAGTCCTTCCTCAAGTGTCTCTGCTATCAATAAAACACGATGGCCGTCTTTTTCCAAGGCGAGTTTAAACATGTTCCTGTTTAACTCATCATCCTCGGCTAAAAATATCCTAGCTTCTTCTGGCATATTGGGCACAGTATAGTCAGAATTAAAATAAAGTCAAATTAAAGATTTTTTGAAAAAGTATCTGTAGCCCAAAAATCCAAATACCAATAAACTAAAAACCAACATGGCATATTCACCATAAGTGTCTGGTTCCCCTTTTAAAATATCATGTAAAGCTGCCCAATCTAAAGCTAAAAGAATTAAAACAACCACTAAAATACTTAGCCTTTTCATTAAGGGATTATATAAAATAAATTAACAATCAGCAGGAGCATACCTCGGGGATTGACAAAAAGAAACGCGATAGTTGGTTCTACCTGCCTTATGTTCTGATAAGTTATGGGGCAAAGTACAGAGTGCGTACCCAGCAACACCCGAACTATTATTTCTTTCTCTTAGTAGGTGTAGCATTTTCCCTTGTGACTCCTCAGTTACAACATCTAATTCTGGTCGCACATTCCGCACTAATACACTGACAGCCACTGCCATAGTTTTCTCACCAGGCCCCATCAGATGAACTTCCTTTCTCCTCCCGTCCAGACCCACATCTACCATAGCTTCGTATACTGATCCGGTCCTTTTATCTTCCACCATAACTATACCCAAACCAACTGCAGACTTACCTAAATCTTTTTCTCCTGCCATGTTTAATAAAAAGTAACTTATTCAAAACAAAAAATCAAGCCAACAACTTCTCCCTTTCTAACTTACTTGGCTGATGATACAATCCTACCCATGAGACTTCTTCATACCGCAGACTTACATATAGGTATGAGCAACTACTCCAAGCTTGATCCTGAAACTGGTTTAGACTCTAGATTAATAGATTTTTTAAATACTTTTGACTTGATGGTTAATACTGCCATTAAAGAAGAAGTGGACGTGTTTTTACTAGCAGGGGATGCCTATAAAACCAGAGACCCCTCTCCTACTCAACAAAAAGGTTTTGGGCAAAGGTTAAAAAAATTAACTAAAGCTGGAATCCCTGTAATTTTGGTAGTGGGAAATCATGACACCCCAAATGCAGAGGGAAAAGCTAATACTTTGGATATTTATTCAGCCTTGGAAGTAGATAATGTTTGGGTTTCCAGATCCCCAGAGTTTTTAAAAATCCCCACCAAATCTGGGGTATTACAGGTAATCACTGCCCCTTGGTTACATAAAGCTGAGTTTAAAGATTTGGGAGAAAAGCTACTTTCTCATTATGAAAAAATTGATTCCACCTCCCCTGCCATTGTAGTTGGACACTTAGAAGTAGAGGGCTCTTCTATGGGAAGCGAAAAGGGGTTGGCTATTGGAAGCGATGTCACTGTTCCCTTATCACTTTTAACAGACAGAAGGCTTTCTTATGTTGCTCTAGGACATATTCATAAACATCAAATTTTAAGCCAGAACCCTCCAGTTGTTTACTCAGGTTCTCCAGAAAGAATTGATTTTGGAGAAGCCAAAGAAGAAAAGGGTTTTATAATAATTGATGTTGATGGTAAAAAAACTGATTTTAAGTTAGTCCCCACCAACTCAAGAAAATTTTTAAGCCTTACTATTGATCTGAAAGCTGATGACCCAAACCCCACAGAAACTATTTTAAAAGAAATAAATCTAAATCCGGTTGATGATGCTGTTGTCAAAGTAGTAATTAATATTCCAGCAGATTTGGAAAAAGAAATTGAGATGGATAAAATCAAGAAAGCTTTGGCAGGAGCTTTTTTTGTGGCAGGAATTTCTAGAAATGTAGAAAGGAAAGAAAGGGTAAAATTAGAGGGGCAAGAAGAAGTGGAAAGACTTTCTCCTATAGAGGCCTTGCAGGCATATCTCAAAACCAAACAATACAGTGCTGAAAAAATTAAAACTCTGGAAGAATATGCCTCAAAATTATTTGAAAAATAAATGATTCCAGTAAACTTAAAACTATCAAATTTCACTTCATATGGCACTGATGTGCCAGAGTTGGATTTTACCAAATTTCACTTGGCAGCTATTTCTGGTACCAATGGAGCTGGAAAATCCTCCCTGCTTGATTCCATGGTTTGGTGTGTTTGGGGCACCTCTAGATTAGGTGATTCTTCTGATCCCTTAGTCAGACTTGGCCAATCAGCTATGTCTGTAGAATTTTCCTTTGAGTTAGATAAAAATATTTTTACTATTAAAAGAGGTAGAGTTTTAAAAAGTGGTGGATCCACATCCTTGGAATTTTTTAGTGGAACTTCTGCCAAAGGCAAGACACTGCATAACTTAACAGAAGGAACTATTAAAGCTACCCAGCAAAAAATCATTGACACACTTCATTTAACCTATGAGACTTTTGTAAACTCTGCTTTTATCAGACAAGGCCATGCAGATGAATTTACCACCAAAGGGCCAAGTGATAGAAAAAGAATTCTGGCAGATATTTTAGGTCTTACTCATTATGATTTATTAGAAGAAAAAGCTAAAGAAAAAGCTAGGGATGCCCAAACAAAACTCCAGCTTTTGGAATACCAGCTTATTGAAATAGAGGCAGAGCTTTCTCAAAAAGAAAACCAGGAGGAGAAAAAAGTAGAGGCAGAAAAAGCTATTTCTCAGGTAGAAATTTTAATCACTGGACTAGAGGAAAATTTAAAAACTTTAAGGAATGAAAAAGAAATTTTATCTATTACAAATGAGCAAAGAATAAAAATAGAAAAAAACTACCAGGACAGCAAACTTGAACTAAATGAACTAAAACTACAAGGTATAAGTAGAAAGGAAAGAATAGATAAATTAGAAGCAGAAATAAAATCCCTAGAAGGGATCGCTGGACAGTTGGAAGATCAAAAAAAGCTTCAACAAGAAAAAGAAGACCTGGAGAAAGCCAGGGGGGAGCAACTAGAACTGGAGAAGCAACTTTCAGATATTAAAGGTTCTTTAAATTTAAAAAACCAAACTAAGACTCAGCTCCAAAAAGAAATTGACGAGATAAACATAAAACTGGAATCTTTAAATAAAGAAGGGGCCAAGTGTCCTACTTGCAACCAAGAACTTAATAAAGATCACAAAGAAACCACCAAAAAACAATTAGAGCTAGAAAAATCACGTCTTTTAGAGGAGCTTGCCAAAATCAACACTACTGAGGAAGAAAAATCTTTAACTGAGCAAGAGGTATTGCTTAAAAGTTTAAGCTTTGATCAAACAAAATACATTAACTTACAATCAGAACTTTTAAAACTAGAGGGTATCCAGAGACAAAAAGAAGAATTAATTCAAAAACAAGCTACTCTGGAATCAGAAAAGAAAGTGGTTTTAGAGCTCCGAGAACTTTATCAAAATAAAGCTGCCCAGGTTAAGCTTTTAGAAGAAGAGGTTTCAAAATTGCCTGATTTATCAGACAAATTAAGCCAAGTCGCTCAGGAGATAGGTAATAAAGAGACTGAGATAAATTTAAAAAGAAATGAGGAAAAAGATGCTAGAAACACTTTAGGCCAGATCACAGCTCTAATCTCTAAAACTGAACAGTTGGAAAAAAATCAAATTATTAAGCAAGGAGAAAAGAAAAAGTTCTCAGAAGAAAGAGCTATCTATGATGAGCTGGCCTTGGCTTTTGGCAAAAAGGGTATCCAGACTATGATTATAGAAACCGCTATTCCAGAAATAGAGGAAGAGGCAAATAAGCTTTTAGATAAATTATCTGATGGGAGAATGCAGGTAAGGTTTGAAACCCAAAGAGAAACTAAGACCAAGGTGGCTGGAGGAGAAAAGGGTGTGGTGGAAACATTGGATTTAATTATTTCTGATGAAATGGGTGAAAGGCCTTATGAGGCTTACTCAGGAGGTGAACAATTTAGAGTAAATTTATCAGTAAGACTAGCTTTATCTAAACTCTTAACCCACAGGGCTGGTTCCAAACTCCAGTTTTTGGTAATTGATGAGGGTTTTGGAACTCAGGATGCCCAGGGAAAAACCAGGATTGTGGAAGCTTTAAATGCTATCAAAGATGATTTTGAAAAAATCTTGGTGATTACTCATTTAGAAGAATTAAAAGAAGAGTTTCCTACCAGAATTGAGGTCCAAAAAGGATCTAGTGGCTCCACCTTCCAAGTCATTGGAGCATAGGGTAAAATAAATCATGCCTTTATTAAAAAAATTAGTCCTCCCCTTGTTATGTTTAATTATTTTAGGATTAATGATTTTTAAAACCACACCGCCAGAATCTTTAACCTCAGCTTCACCCTTACAATTACTAATTTTTCTCCCCATTTTTTTATTCCTTTTTAGTTTTGGAAATATTTTTTTAAAAAATTATTTTAAAAGTTTGGGTTTGTCTTTAGGGTTATTAATCTTAGTTATCTTAAAAGGCCTAGGAATTATAAATTTAGCCAGTTTAATTATTCTCTCTTTAGGACTCATAATCTTAATCAAATCTCTCAAATACAAAAAACCTGCTGATAAAAATCACATCCCAAAACTCTCCAACTTAAATAAACACAAGTAATTTAATTGACTATCTTATCTCAAGCCTCTAAAATCTAGCTACTATGGATGATAAGAAAAAATTTTACATCACAACCACTTTACCTTATGTTAACGCCGCTCCTCATTTAGGTTTTGCCTTAGAAATAATCCAAGCAGACATTTTAGCCAGATACCACCAACTAGTGGGGGAGGAAGTAATCTTTAACACTGGCACGGATGAACATGGGGTTAATATTTACAGGACGGCACTAGCTGAGGGCAAAGATCCACAAGCTTATGTTGATGAGTATGCTGCCAAATTTGAGGATCTTAAAAAAGCTCTCAATTTAAGCTACACCAATTTTATTAGGACAACAGATCCTCATCATATAAAAGCAGCCCAGGATTTTTGGAAAAAATCAGCAGAAAACGGGGATATTTACAAAAAAATTTATAAGGTCAAATACTGTCCTGGTTGCGAACTAGAAAAAACCGAATCTGAGCTAGTTGATAGCTGCTGCCCTTTACACCCAACCAAAGAAATAGAAATCATTGAGGAAGAAAATTACTTTTTTAGATGGTCCAAATACCAAGAACCACTTCTTGATTACTATAAAAACCATCCTGATTTTGTTGTACCTGAATTCCGCTTTAAAGAAATTAAACAATTCGTTGAGAATGGTTTAAATGATTTTAGCGTTTCCAGGCTAAAAGAAAAGATGCCTTGGGGTATTCCTGTGCCAAATGATCCAGACCAAGTCATGTATGTTTGGTTTGATGCTTTGATAAACTATATTTCTACTCTTGGATGGCCAGAAGGAGGGACATCTTTTAATTCATTTTGGCCTGGTGTACAGGTGGCTGGTAAGGATAATTTAAGACAGCAAACGGCTATGTGGCAAGCCATGTTAATGTCTGCAAAATTACCAAATTCCAAACAAATTCTTATCCATGGTTTTGTAAATAGTAATGGACAAAAAATGAGCAAAAGTTTGGGCAATGTAGTTGATCCTTATGAAATAGTCAAAAAATACGGGACAGATAGTTTGAGGTATTGGGTTTCAAGAGAAGCTGATCCTTTTGAGGATAGTGATTTCACTTGGGATAAATTTCATGAAAGCTATACAGCAAATTTAGCCAATGGTTTGGGTAATTTGGTATCAAGGGTAGCCAAGCTTTGTGAACAAAATAATATTAACGTGGGGGAGCTACCTACTAAATTTGATCTAGAAGTAGAAAAAGCATTGGGTGGTTATTTATTTAATGTAGCAATGGACTATATTTGGGCCAAAATTTCTGAGGCTGATAAAAAAATTAATGAAACCAAACCCTGGGAGCTTTCCCAAGATAAGGCTAAGCCAGTCTTAGAAGAATTAGTTCCTAAAATTCGACAAATTGCTTTTGACTTACAACCATTTTTACCGGAAACTGCAGAAAAAATCTTAACCCAGTTTTCTGGTGAGATCAAATCAGGCTCACCATTATTTCCTCGCATATCATGATTGCTGATACTCATGCCCATCTTTACTATGACTCTTTTAAGCAAGACCTCCCTGAGGTGATCCAAAGAGCTTTAGGCCAAAACTTGGAATTTATTATAAATATTGGAGCAGATTTGGAAGACAGCCAAAAAGCAGTCGCTATGGAATCTGACCAAATCAAGCTCTACTGTTCCATTGGATTACATCCTCATGAAGCTGCAAAGTTTGGTACTGTTGAATCCATACATACAAACATAAATAAACTTGAGGAACTGTATCATTCAAGATCAGAAAAAATTGTGGCTATTGGCGAGTGCGGGTTAGATTATCACTTCCAGGAAAACCCAGGTTTTTCCCCTATCCCCCTCCCACAAGATCAAATTAAAGCCTTACAAAAAGAATTATTTGAGTCACAAATAGATTTAGCTAAAAAATTAAAACTACCTTTAATTATCCATATCAGGGATGCCTGGCATGAAGCCTTCTCCCCCACCCTTTCAGGCACCACTGGAGTCTTCCATAGTTTTACAGGCAACAAAGAAGATGCTCAGAGAGCTTTAGAGTTAGGTTATTACTTATCTTTTTCTTGTATGATCACCTACCCAAAAAATGATTATTTAAGAGAAATTATTAAACGCACTCCTTTGGATAAAATCTTAACTGAAACAGATTGCCCATTTTTACCTCCTCAGGAACTAAGAGGCCAAAGAAATGAACCAGCGAGTGTTACAGAAGTAGTTAGAACCATCGCTGAGGCAAAAGGTTTATCCTACAAAGAAGTTGCCCAAGCTACTTTGCAAAATGCCAAAAGCCTCTTCCGCTTACTCTAAAACCAAATTTGAAGTATAATCATACTTACCTGCCTACATTATGAGAATTATTTTAAGTTTTCTAATAGGGTTTTTGCTCTTTTTTTATATAGGAGAGCTAATCACCATTGCTGGTCAAAAGTTATCTTTTATAAAAAAAGTTCTCCACTTAAACCATAGCCTACTTGGTATGGCCTTCTTTTTAGTAGGTCTTATCAGTTCCTTTTTATCAACCAACCCAGTTAGTCTTTTGATATCTTTTCTTTCTATTGGAGCAGGACTAGGGCTTATGACTCATCACTTTTTGAGAAAACATTATTTATTTTTTGAAAAAGCTGAACAAGATTTTGCCACTAACCATGAAAAGGGAATTGAAAGATTTTTAGAAATTGTTCCAGGAGCCTTGACCTGGATCGCTCTTACCTCCCCTGTTTGGCTCTCTTTTACTCTACCTTTTGCTGTTGCCTACTTGATTGTTATTGCTGATGCTTACTGGCTACTCAATGCTTTAAAAATTGCAGTTCTTATTTATGTAGGTTATAAAAAAATGGATTATGCTAAAAAACAGGATTGGTTAGAAAATTTAAAACAAGATTTTCCTGATACTTGGGATAACTATTATCACTTACTGGTTTTACCTACCTATAATGAAAGCTTAGAGGTTTTGGCTCCAGCTTTTGATGCAGCAGCTAATTCTTGTTACCCTAAAGAAAAAATTTTTTTAGCGGTCGGCTTTGAAGAAAGAGCACAGCAAAAAGATCCAGCGGGTATGGAGAAAAAAATCAAGCATGTAGCAGAAATTTCCAAGCAAATAGGTGGAGCCTTCTCCACAATTCACCCCTTTGGGTTACCAGGTGAGGTACCAGGACCAGGCACCAATAGAAACTGGATGATTAACAATGCCGTCAAAGAATTTGAAAAAAGAGGCATTAAACCAGAACAGATATTGGTGACCACCCTGGATGCAGACTTTGTTATTCATGAGCAGTTTTTAGCAGGAGCCTTACATAAGTATCTTTCTACTCCAGCCTCAGAACGTAATAAAAGATCTTACACTGGAGCTTTTCTTTACTACAACAATTATTGGCAGGCTCCATCACCAACCAGGCTTGTGGCTGCTGGTACAGCCTTTTGGCAACTAGCAGAAATGGTGGGCTCTGATAAATATATGAATTTTTCCTCTTTATCTATGAACTTAAAACCCCTTTTAGAAGTAGGCCTATGGATCCCTCATAAAGTAAATGATGATTCAGGTTTTTATTGGAAAGCCTATTATCATTTCAAGGGCGATTACAAAGTAATCCCCCACTTTTTGCCAATTTCAGCTGATACTGTTTTGGATGTGAATCTAGTAAAAACCTTACAGAACCAATACTTGCAACTTAAACGTTGGGCCTATGGAGTAGAACATGTGCCCTTTATTGTGACTCAATATTTTAAAAGTGATGCCACCGATTTTTGGGATAAAACAGATAAGCTAATTTTTGCTCTTTGGGGGTATTTGAAATGGGGAACTTTGGCTTTATTTGTCACCTTTGCTGGCATGCTTATTCCTCTAATTAACCCTCACTACACAGAGTCAGCTGTTGCTTATAATTTACCTGTTGTTTCTTCTTGGATATTAACAGCCGCTTTTATCGGTATGCTTTCTACTATTTATGTTCATGAAAAAACAGTGCCCAAAAGACCTAAAAACTGGGGACTTTTAACCAGACTTTGGTCTTATATCCAATGGATGTTAATCCCGATTGTAATGGTCACTATTTCTTCCCTACCAGCTATTGATGCCCAGACTTCTTTGATGTTGGGTAGATATTTAGAATTCCGTACAACCACCAAAGCCAGGTTAAAACCAACCGATGAATAAAGTATTAAGTTTAATAAAAAAATCAGATAAATTTTTTCTTATTCCCCTTTCTGTCTCAGGGCTTTCACTTTTATTTATACTACTTCCCTATTTAATGTTTTATAATCACTTCCCCACTCAACTCCCTTTATTTTATTCTTTACCTTGGGGTTCTTCGCAACTAGTTTCTAAACAACAATTCTTAATCCTTCCTACCAGTATTATTTTAATTAGTTTGATAAACTCTCTCCTTGCTTACCAGCTACACCCAGTCCAACAAACTTTAAAAAGAGTGTTAAATTTTGGTGTCATTTTTATTGATTTAATTGTTTTAATTACAGCGTTAAAGATACTATTTATTTTCGTATAATCTTAATGAAAACAAACTGGTTTATCTTTGTTTAAAATATGGAGAGTTTTTTAGGCTTTATCACCTCTTGTTTAATTACCCTTTGTGCTACCCCATTTGTAGTAAGGTTTGCCCATCGTTTTAATTTAATTGATGACCCAGATAAACGCTCCCACCCAGCCAATACCCACAAAGGAATCCTTCCTCGGGCTGGAGGCCTAGCTATTTACCTTGGTATTATTGTATCCAGTTTCTTTTTTTTACCAATAGAAAAACATCTTTTGGGAATATTTACTGGTATTACTGTACTTCTAATCATGGGGCTTTTAGATGATAGGTTGGTAAAGTTTAGCCCTTATACCAGACTGTTATTACTTTTGGCCCCAGCCGCTGCTGCTGTTGCCTCAGGTATTGGTATTTCTTTTATTTCCAATCCCCTGCAGGCTATCCCAAACCTACCAGCCATCTGGCAGCCAGCAGTGATTAGGCTTGATCAGATTGTTCTAATCTTTGACTTTCTTGGCCCCCATAAAATTATTCTTTTGGCTGATATTTTTGCTTTCCTTTGGATTATCACTCTAACCCAAGTTGTTAATTGGTCAAAAGGCGTGGACGGACAAATGCCAGGTATTACCCTAGTAGCAGCTATTACCTTAGGGATTTATTCCCTGAAACTATATGGCCAAGGAGATATTAACCAACTAAGTGTAGCCAAACTATCGTTTATCACAGCTGGTGCCTCTCTAGGTTTTTTAATTGTTAACTGGCATCCAGCCAAGATCCTACCTGGTTTTTCTGCCTCCACTATTTTAGCTTTTATGCTAGCAGTCCTTTCTATTCTTTCTGGTCCCAAAGTCACTATTGCCTTTTTAGTATTGGCCATCCCAATTGCTGATTTTATTTATACTCTTTGCCGTAGAACCCTGGCTGGCAAATCCCCATTTTGGGGAGACAGAGGGCATTTACATCACCGGTTATTGGATATTTTAGGATGGAGCCCTCAACAGATCAGCTTGTTTTATATCCTAGGATCTGCTATCTTAGGTGCAGTTGCCTTACTTGCCAGTACTGCTGGTAAAATAATTGCAATTATTTTGGCGTTGGTTTTCTTTATTGGTTTGATAGTATGGCTAAATTTCTTTGGGGACTTTTCAAAGCGGTCAGGCCGCGACAATGGATAAAAAACTTTGCCCTCTTTGCAGGATTGGTTTTTTCTGGACAACTTGATCATCCAGCCTCTTTAATTTTAATTACCCAAGCTTTTGTAATTTTTACAGCCCTTTCTTCTGCTATTTACTTATTGAATGATGTTTTTGATATTGAAAGAGACCGTCAGCATCCATTTAAAAAATTAAGGCCAATTGCCTCCGGAATCATTCCAGCACCGGTGGCAGTAATTATTGCCATTGGATTAATCACTGTTTTATTGCCTTTGTCCTATCAACTCTCTCCTCCACTATTTTATACATCTTTTGCCTACTTAATCTTACAGATACTTTATTCAGCTTACTTAAAATCAGTTATTCTTTTAGACGTTATAGTTATTGCCACAGGTTTTGTTCTAAGGGTTTATGCTGGTATTTGGGCTATTGATGCTCATTTAAATGTTTGGTTTTTGCTCTCCATTACTTCCTTTGCTTTATTCTTAGCAATTGGTAAAAGACGCTCGGAACTGACCTTAATGTCCCATAATCTAGCTTCCAAACACAGAGAAACCTTACTCCATTACCCACAAGCATTGTTAGATATTTTAACTTCTATGTTTGCCAATTCTGCTTGGCTCACTTATGCCTTATTTGCTTTTCAACAACCACCAATTTTGGCAAGACCCCCTTTTTTAAAATTTTTTAACCAAACAACTATCCCTATTTCTGAAGCAAAATATATGATGATCACCGTCCCAATAGTAATTTATGCTGTAATGAGATATTTATATATTATTTATGAAAAGAAAGAAGGAGAGTCCCCAGAAAGAGTTTTACTGACTGATACCCCTTTGCTTTCAGCAGTGCTTTTATGGTTGATCACTGTGTTGTTTGTAATCTACTATCTAGGAGGTTAAGGGGTCTTTTGAACATAGTTTGAGGCAATATAGCCCTCAACTCCGCTGGCAAGTTTTACTTTCATCCAGCCGCTTAATTCCTCAACTAAAGTGAGTCTTTCTCCAGCAGATACTCTACCCACTTCAGATGATTGGGTAGATGGTTTACTTCTTACTCTTAAAAACCCTGTTGGGGTTTGTTTTACCAGTAAGCTCACAGTATTTAGTGTGGCAGGAGCAGTGATTTTTTGCTCAACCAAGTTATCGTTGATAGCCAAATCAATATCTATTCTTAAAAGAAGGTTTGCTGGTAGGGTAGCTTTAATATTTCTTTTTAAGTAACCATTATGACTAACTAAAAAAGTATGTTCACCTGGCTCAAGATTAGAAACTGTCAGAGGTGTTATACCATAACTTTTCCCATCAATCTCCACTTCTGATCCATTTGGAGTAGAAGCAACAACTACTCCTTGACCCTGGCTAAGCATCAATATTTCTCCAGAGGAAGAGGCAATAGAGGGAGCAATTTCCCTGTTTATAATAGCTACTGTCCCCCCAAATAGCTGCACCAAGCCTTCCCAGCTGCCTGAGTCACTACTCAATCTAACTTTATACTGCTGGGCGGATAGATTTTCATTACTAAATGGTGTTTTACCTACCTCTTGATCGTTTATAAATACCGTTGCCTCTGGTAAAGTAGTAATTTTCAGACCCGCCCGCTGGCTAATACCGAGCATACCCGTCACTGGTTTATAACCAAAACGGAAAATAATTAATATAACGCTTACTCCAATTATCAAATACAGGGGAATTTTTTTCATTGGTCCACTAATTATACCGCAAAAAAGCTCCTTTATTTGCTTTTGAATATAACGTCTGCTAGAATACTCACTTGTGCCCACTGTTTAAGTGGGTTTTATGTTATTTACGCGGATTAAAAACCTGCTGCCTAAGAGAGTAATGGACGGGGTCGCCCTAAAAACATTACTTTCGAACATACAGCTTTTTAGGTTTGAGGGGTTAGAAGGGCTGAATCATAATTTCGTTCATTCTTCCAAGATTTTTAAACTATCTTTTGGGGGTATTTTTGCGCTTTTTCTTTCTGGCTACCAACCCGTTCTTTCAATGCCACCAATCCAGGAATCAAAGGTTTATGCCCAAAGTGCCCAAGAACAAACCATTGATTCAACTAAACTTTCTCAAGCCTTTAATCTGCCACACCCAGGATATTTATCAACTGAGTTTTCTTCATGGCACCCAGGAATTGATATAGCTACAGGTTTGGGTATGCCAATTAAACCAATTACTAGCGGAAAAGTAGTTGAAGTAACCATGGGCTTTTTTGGTTTGGGCCATTATATAGTAATAGAACATGAGCAAGGATTTAGATCTACCTATGGCCACATGGGCCAAGTTTATGTCAAAACCGGAGATTTGGTAAATACTGGTTCCTTTGTGGGTGAAGTTGGCATGACGGGTCGTACTACCGGCCCCCACACCCACTTAGAGATTACCAAAGACGGTCACTATATAAATCCAGAAGCTGTTTTACCAGCTATATCCAACTGGCCATCCCAAGCAGGTCCTGCCCCCAAAGGTCAGGGTACTGGTGAGGCTCAAATAACCCCTACCCAAACCAAAAAAGCACAGACCGTTAAAACAGAGGCTAAAAAACCTGGAATATTTTTACTAGAATCAACCACTCAACCAACTAAACTAACTCGCCTTCTACTGCCACTACCGGGCCAGAGTGCCTCCCAAACTGCTCCCTCTCTCTATTAATTAATCTTTCTAAAAGATTTTTAAACTCAATTGGGTAATCAATAAAATCAAGGGTAATTTCCCCTTTATTTGTCCCAGCAGTATTAATAATTATAGTTCCATGATGCATAAGCATCTTATCTACAAAAGATTGGTCCACCTCAATATGAGTAATCTTATCAAATAAAGCACCCATAAGTTTTACAGAAACCAAACCCCTTTTTATAATCACCCTTCTAGTGGTAAGTAAGTAACGGTTAGAGTGGTAGGTGTAAAATGTTTTTAAGACAGCCAAGATAATATCTAAAACTAAGCCAATTAAGAGCCCAAATCCTAGTTCTATCTTAACTAACCAACTAAATCCCAGCCCTAACCCTAAAAAACAGATTCCTGGCCATAAAAGATAGGTAATCAGGCGGGAACGTAAATAGGCTTTACCAAAGCCAGTAGCCACCACTAGTTCTTCATCTTCTGCTAAATACTTTGCAAAAGCTTTTTTCTCGTCTTCTGAAGGAGCCTCTTGGTAATGTAACCTTGCCATTAAGTTAATAATACTATATTTTTATTCAAAGCGGGTGACACGGAGGAGAGATCTCGGGCGTCGACCGCAATCCCGCCTTGGCGGGTGAGGACGCACCTAAGATACCGAAGTGGCAGGACCCGCTTATTTAGTAATCCATGCCGCCTGGCATTGAAGGGGCAGGAGGGGTTGGTTCTGGTTTATCAGAAATCAGCACATTAGTTGTCATGATCATAACAGCTACAGAGGCAGCATTTTGTAGGGCTGAACGGGTTACTTTTACTGGATCAATTACTCCAGCTACCACTAAATCTTTTAACTTACCATCTGAAACATCAATTCCCATATTCCCTTTACTACCTAAAATCTGGGATAAAGCCACCCCATCATCCATCCCAGCATTTTGAACTAATCTTCTAAATGGTTTCTCCAAAGCTTTTTTCACAATAGCCACCCCTAACATCACCTCAGAATTTTCATCTTTTATTTTATCCAAAGATATGGCAACTCTAAGCAAAGCTACTTCTCCCCCTGGAACGATTCCCTCTTCAATAGCAGCTTTGGTAGCAGCTACCGCATCAATCACTCTTTCCTTTTTCTCCTTCATCTCCACTTCTGTAGCAGCTCCAACATTTATCACCGCTACTCCACCAGTTAGCTTTGCCAGTCTTTCTGCTAACTTCTCTTTATCAAAATCTGAATCAGCTGTTTCTAAAGCTTTACGAATCTGAGAAATTCTGCCTTTAATAGCCACCTGAGAACCTTTCCCATCCACAATTAAAGTAGAGTCTTTGGTGGAAGTCACCCTGCCTGCTTTTCCTAAATCTTCAATTTCTACTGATTCAAACTTTTTGCCAGTTTCATCTGAGATCACCGTTCCTCCAGTTAAAATAGCTATATCTTGTAGCGCCTCTTTTCTTCTGTCTCCAAAACCTGGAGCAGAAACTGCCAGAACATTAAATACTCCTTTTAATTTATTTAAAATTAAAGCAGTTAGGGCTTCACCCTCAATATCATCAGCAATAATCACTAAGTTTTTGGAAACTTGGACAAATTTTTCCAGGAAAGGCAAAAGTTCCTGCATATTGGAAACTTTTTTATCAGTAATCAAAATATAGGCATCTTCAATTGAAGATTCCATTTTATCTGTATCAGACACAAAATAGGGAGAAGCGTAGCCTTTATCAAACTCCATACCTTCTTTGTAATCCACACTCATTTCCATGGTTTTACCTTCTTCTACAGTAATAACTCCGTCTTTACCCACTTTTTCTATAGCTTGGGAGATAATCTGGCCAATTTCTTTATTTTGAGCAGAAATTGTAGCTACTTGAGTGATTTCTTCTGGAGTGGTGAGTTTCTTACTCATCTTTTTTAACTCTTCCACTAAAGTATCCACAGCTATATCAATACCTTGTCTTAAAATCATTGGATTTGCTCCAGCTTGGATATTTTTTAACCCCTCTGAAACAATAGCTTGAGCCAAAACTGTAGCTGTAGTGGTTCCATCTCCCGCTACATCATTAGTTTTTGAGGCTGCCTCTTTTAGTATCTGGGCTCCCATATTTTCAAAAGGATCTTCTAACTCAATTTCTTTGGCCACGGTTACTCCATCATGGACAATAGTTGGTCCACCCCATTTTTTATTAATAGCTACATTTCTGCCCTTGGGGCCAAGGGTGGAAGCCACAGCCTCAGTAAGGATATTAATCCCTTTTAATAACTTTTCTCTAGCTTCAGAATCAAATTTCAAAATCTTAGCCATGTATTATTTAACTTGTTCAAAAACAAAATATTCTTTTTTATTTACTGTCTCATAGAAAAACCTATAAACGCTTTCTGCCCGATAGTCAGGTACTTCCTCAACTTTTTCCCAAAGTCCAAACAATTGATTATCGGTCGAAACCCGACCATTAAACTGCTTAGTCGATGGGCCAACAATATAGGTGTCTCGTGAATAACCAATTCCTGTAAGAAAGCTGACGGTTTTTAATAACTCTCTTCTAATGGAAGTTGTTAACGAATAGTGATAATTATCACTATCACGAATATACCAAACTCCCTGTTGATCTTGAGCCAAAGGACACTCTCTAGCGCGATTTCCAGATTTGTCGATATGCATAACTCCTGCTGATATTGTATCTAATAGTATTTCTGCCATATTTAATAAATCCCGTGACCTCCCTCAACATCATCAGGTCTTTTATCCGTAAAACCAGTCCAATCTTCTTTTGGTTCTTGAGGTTGCTTATTCCAAGGAAATTGTGCTCTTAAATATGCCCGTCTTTCTTCTCTTATATCTGTATAGGCATACTTCCCATTCATTACATCTACGAAATCCTTTTGAGGAAGCCCAAGCACGGCACTTTTCTCCATCTCGCCTGCTGCTACTAATAAAGCCGCTGATGCCATGGCAAATTCCCATAAACGTGCCTCTAGGGTAAAACCTCTCATTGGATTATCTTTAAAGACAGGCTCCTCTATGCCTTGCTTTATAGATGTCTCCAGCTCGACAGCCTGATCATCTATTTCTTTTGCTAAATTTATTAATTGCTGTATTGGTAAAGGCCTTTCTGTCATATTATCCTTCTAAAATTGCCATTAGGTCACCAAACCCAACCAGCTTTAGTTCCTTTCCTTCAAATTTAATCTCGTCTCCACCCCATTTTTTGTAAAAAACCTTTTCTCCTACACTTACTGGAGATTTAACTTCTTTTCCATTTTCTAATACCAAATCATTTCCCACAGAAATAACTACACCCAAAGCTGGTTTTTCCTGAGCAGAATCTGGGAGGATAATACCAGAGGAGGTTTTTGATTCTGGAGCTACTGGTTCTACTAAAACATAACCAGCCAAGGGCTTAATAGAAGATTTCTTTTCACTCTCTTGTTTAATTTTAGCCATAATTTAAAAGATTTATCTTAACTTGGGCAGAAGATCTGGCAGAAACTTTATCTGTCTGCTATTTTATGAATAATCAGCCTCACTGTCAAGAGACGGTAGAGTGAAGTATAAGCATAGCTTGAATCGCGATTGTATAAATGCGATATAATTCCCTTAATGCAGATTCAAACTAATATATCCTTGAAAGACTACACCACTACTGGTATTGGTGGTAAGGCCAAATACTTTGTTTTAGTTAGTACCCAAGAAGAACTCATTCAAGCCTTAAAGTATGCCCAAGAAAAAGATTTAAAATATTTCATCCTCGGTGGAGGCAGTAATTTGTTAGTTTCTGACCAAGGATTTGATGGTTTGGTGATTAAAAATGAAATCGATGAAATATCTATTGATAGAGAAATTATCACTGTTTCTTCCGGTACACATTTAGGAAAACTGATTAGTCTTACTATTAAAAATAACCTTGCTGGCTTACATAAACTTATGGGTATTCCTGGAACAGTGGGTGGAGCGATTTTTGGTAATGCTGGAGCCTATGGGGTGGCTGCTGGTGATCATATCATCCAAGTAACTTTTTTTGACGGTAAGACTATTACCACCTTAACCAAAGATGGGTGTAAGTTTGGTTACAGAGAAAGTATTTTTAAAACTAAACCATATACTATATTGGAAGCTAAATTTAAATTAGAAAAGGGTGATACCAAAACTTTAATGGAAGAGGTAAAACAAATTTTACCTCAGAGAAGTAAGTACAGTGGCTTAAGATGCCCTGGTAGTTTTTTTAAAAATATTCCAGCAGCTAGTGTTTTGCCAGAAGTTTTAAAAAACATTCCAGAGGATAAAATAAACCATGGAAAGATCCCTGCTGGATACCTATTGGAAAGTATTGGGGCCAAAGGAAAAAGGATTGGTGATATCCAGGTTTCAGAGGGTAATGCTAATTTAATTGTTAATTTAGGAGAAGGCACTTCCAAAGATTGGCACAAACTAGTTTCAGAGCTAGTTAAACTAGTTCAAGAGAAATTTGGGATAACCTTGGAACCAGAAGTCCAACTCATCAACCTCCCACCTTTAAATAACTAGTCTATATATTGTAATAGCTCAGGAAACTGCTTATATTTTTCTCCTGCTGTGCTAATACTAAAATGCCCTTGCCCTGACAGAATTTTCAATTCTCCATTTAGTTTTTCTTCTAAGTACTTGCCGTGCCCCAAAGGTACATGAGGGTCATTGTCCGAATGAATCAAAATAAACTTTTTGGCGCACCTTTTTATCTTATCCCAATCAAATTGGTATTCAAACATCTTTTTAATAGCATCAATACCTAGGTCATCTTTAAACCCAGCTACTAAAATTGCCTTTTCCACTACTATATCTTCTGGCATTTCCTGTAAAATTCCTAAAATTGCCACCGCTCCTGAGGAATGGCCAATTAAAATTGAGTCAGAATTAAATTGCCACTTATCAAAAATAAACTCGTTGTACCTATGAATCTTAGGTTCATCAGCTTCAGGTAATTGGGGTACCCAAACCTTAAATCCTTTCTTTACCAGCTCAGCCTCTAACCATCTAAACCAGTTTTCTTCTGGACTACCCCAAGTCCCATGTAGAATCAAAGCATTTTTCATCTATTTAGCTTTATATTTATCAAAAATTGGTTGGATTTTGGGGGTAATGGTTTGTAAAACCTCTGTGGGTAATCTTCCACCCAACACATCATTAATAGCCCCTTGGTAAAGACTGATTATTTCATCATTTAACCCATTATCAGGTATTCCTGAATTTAAAAACCAACCTTTAAAAGTTGGAGCCTGCAAAATAGCAGTTCCCATAACTTCATCCTGGGACAATAAACTTGCCATATCCACTCTTGGGTAAGGCTTACCAAAAAAACCAGTTTGAGCTTTTTGATCATAAATAAACTGTAAGGCTTGAGGAGAGTTTAAATAGTTTAAAAATTCCCAAGCTTGGGTAGGATTTTGTGATTTTATAGATACCCCTTGGGCCCAAAACCCACCATAACTTATATTTTTACCTGGTAATTGTGGCACTAAGGCGGTCTTAAAAGGTAAATTTAGATTTGCCTGCCTGATATCTCTAGCCTCGGAGGCTGGAGCAAAATAAAAGGCAAGTCTGCCATCTTTAAACATTTGGGTGGAAGTTGGGAGAGTTGTATCCCAAGTTTTATTTTTTGGATCAAGTACAAAACTGGTATAAAACTGTAGTACTTCTGCTGCATCTTGAGAGTTTGGTGTCATTAAACTTGCCCCTGGCTGTTGTAAAAATAATAATCCTAAGATCTCTGGCCAGAAATCAATATTACCAGTAGTTCCAAGAGCAGCCCCGGCTGTTTGGATTTGTCCTTGCTGATTTTTCACTGTTACCTTAGCGGCAAAACTTACAAATTCCTGCCAGGTTTTTGGTACACTTACCCCAGCTGCTTTTAAAATATCTTCATTGTAAAACATTACTAAACCATCAACCTCTTTTGGAGTGGCATAAATTTTATTTTGCATAATTAACGTGTCTTTGGCTAAAGGATAAAAGGTGTTATTAAAATCATTCACGCTCATTAATGAGGCTGGGGCAGGATATAAATCAACCAAAAACATCGGCACCCAAGAACTATGAAGAGTAAAAATATCTGGTCCTTGAGAAGCTCTGATTTGAGTTTGCACTCTAGTTCTGTAATTTATAGAGGATTGTTTTACATAAGCAATCTTTGTATTGGGATGGGATTTTTCAAAGGATTCAATAACTGATTTAAAAATTACCTCGTTATCTTCTAGATCCCAATAGGTTAAATTAACCTGGATTGGTTTTTGGTCTTCTTTTTTCAATAAGCTTGCCCCATATTTCCAAAATAAAACTCCCAAAATAACTGAAACAACTAGTACTAAAATAATCAACCTTTTCATAGGTTAATTATACAATTTATGGAAACAAAAGTTTTACTTGATCCATTAAGGTAAAATTGATTACAATTAACCAGCCAACTATGATAATTAAAATCAAGCTTCCTCATTACAAACTAATATTCCTAACCTTTTTATTGCTTATCAATCTAGTGCTTTTTTCTTACCTGGTTTTTCAGGCCTTTTTTGGTAATAAATTTTACCCAGGAATTAAAATCTCAGGTCAACCAATTGGCGGGAAAACCCCTTCTGAGGCAAATCTACTATTAAAAGATCTTTTCCGAAACAGACAGGAGGTGCTGGTCTTTGAATATCAAAACCAACACCTAGAAATTAACCCTGTAACAGCAGAACCGATTTTAGACATAGATGATAAGCTAAATCAGGCATATTCAATTGGGCGTTCTAGCAATTCTTTACAAGCCCTGCAGGAGCAATTTCAAACTCTAGTTTTTGGTAAAAATATAGATCTTAAAACAACTTATCAAAAAGAACCCCTTTTATTCTCACAAATTGATGCCCTGGGTCTGGTTGTTGCTAAAGAGCCTGTTAATGCTCAAATTAGATTAGAGACAGAAATTACCGTGACTCCCTCCCAAGAGGGGCAAAGATTAAATAAGGATAAACTAAAAAAGTTACTCTTGGATTATTTCAGCCTAAAAACTGATAAGCCAGCCAGTTTACCCATCAATACCATTAAACCAGGTTTTGATACCAGTCTTGCCCAAGCAGCTAAGATGGCTTTGGAACAAATTAAGATTTCTCCTATTAAATTAACTTTTGAAAAATCCTCCTGGGTTATTGACCAACCGACTCTTTTTTCTTTGCTTGATCTTCAAGGGGCAAGTAAAGAAAATGCTTTGCCCGTTACCTCATCACAAGTAATAATTCAAAGCAGCAATATTACCTCTACCAAAGTTTTACTTGATCCAGTTAAGCTTTCTAATTTTCTTGATTCAGTTGCTACAAAAACCAACCAACCAGTCCAAGATGCAAAATTTACCTTTGATCCCACAACTTCTAAGGTTTCTGAGTTCCAGGCTTCACAAGAAGGAAAAGAGCTTGATAAGGAAAAAATTACCACTCTAATAAATCAAGCACTGGCTACTAATTTAAATACTGAAGTTGAAGTTCCTATTAAAACTATTTTACCAAAAATCACTCAATCAGAAGCAAGTAACTTTGGTATTAATAAACTTTTAGGACAAGGCTTCTCTAATTTTTCTGGATCTATTACCAATAGAATTTTTAATGTTGGTCTTGCGTCCTCTAGAATTAATGGCACACTTATTCCTCCTGGAGAAACTTTTTCTTTTAACCAAACAGTGGGGGAAGTTTCTGGGGCCACTGGTTATAAACAAGCTTATGTAATTAAATCAGGTAGGACTGTTCTGGATGATGGTGGTGGGGTATGCCAGGTCTCTACCACACTTTTTAGGGCTGTTTTAAATGCTGGATTACCAATTACAGCCAGAACCGCTCATGCTTATAGAGTAGGTTATTATGAGCAAGGTTTTCCTCCTGGACTTGATGCTACTGTGTTTTCTCCTACTGTTGATTTTAAATTTACAAATAACACCCCGGCCCATATCTTAGTCCAAACTGCTACTAGTGGTACCACTTTAACTATTGGTCTTTATGGAACAGATGATGGTAGGGTTACTTCAGTTTCTACCCCCATCATCACTAGCCAAACCCCACCTTTACCAGAACTAAGGCAAGATGATCCAACACTCCCTAAGGGCACAGTCAAACAAGTGGATTGGCCAGCCTGGGGAGCTAATGTTTACTTCAAAAGGACTGTAACCAGAAATGGTGAGGCCTTGATCACAGAAACTTGGAATTCTAATTATCGCCCCTGGCAGGCAGTATATTTAGTGGGCACTAGAGAAAATTAAAATTTTTCCAACTCTTTTTTGATTTTTTCTCTTCTGCTGTCATGTTTACCGGCTGCTGCTTGATCCAAAACCACTAATGATTTTTCCATAGACCCTTGGGCTTCTTTTTCTTTTCCTAATTGTTTTTGGATTCCCGATAAATCAAAGTAGGCAAGGCTTGCAAAAAACTTTTCTGGGCTTTTTTCTATATTCTCTATCCCCTGCTCTATTATTTTTTCTGCTTCCTTCAGTTTCCCTTGAGCCCCTAATACTTTCCCTAGCTTTACCTGACTAATACCTAGGTGTCCTTTTAAGGAAGAATTTTTTAAGCTCTTAATACTTTCTTCTAAATATTTTTCTGCTTCTTGGTAATCTTTTTGTTCAAATAAAACCAGCCCCAAATCTCTTAAGGTTGCTGCCATCAAATCAAAGTCTTTAATTACTTTAAACTCACCATAAGCTATTTCTAGGGCTTTTTTAGCCTCATCATATTCTCCCCTTTGATAAAAAATTACCCCCACCATATGAGAAGATTCAGCAGATACCCAATCATCCCCCTCTTTCTTGGAAACATCTTTTGCCTGATGGTAAGAGGTGACTGCTTGATCAAGTTTTTCCTCACCTCTTTCATCTTCTGCCCTATTAAATAGTTGCCGTGCGTTCATATAATTATTATACTATTTTCACTATACGTTATTTCTAGATGCGTAGCATCGCAAGAAATCTACCTTAGTTATAATAATCATGAGATTTTTTATCGCCCTAGAAATTCCGGAAGATTGCAGACAAGAGCTAGAAACAGTTCAACAAAACTTACAAAAAATTATTCCTGGTGTAAGACTCACAAATAATAACAAGCTCCACTTAACCATTGCCTTTATTGGGGAACAACCAGATGAATTAAAAGATGAGCTAATTAGCGTGGTTAAAAAAGCTGTTTTTGGTATTTCCCCCTTTAAAGTAACCCCAGCCTATATTGATGGTTTCCCTAATTTACACCAAGCACATATTTTTTGGGTGGGTTTAAAAGGAGATATTGATAAGTTATTTGTAGTCAGAGAAAGAATCAAAGATGGGATAGAAAAACTAGGGATCGATATGGATGATAGGCGTTACCTGCCTCATATCGCTGTTGCCAAAATCAATGATAACTTTCAGATTCAAGAGGGACAAGAGCTATCTTTAGAAAAAATGATGATGAATGGTTTTTCCCCAATTCAAATTTCCTCTATTAAATTATTTGAATCGATTCCGGAGGAAGGTTTTCATAAACATAACACCTTAGCACAAATCTCACTAGAAGAATCTAGTCAATCCAACCCTGAGCCTGAAGTTCTTTAATCCATTCTTCTTTTTTAGGGTGGTTACACACCTTACAAAAGCTCCTTTGGCAAAAACTTAATTCCCTGGTTCCTAAAATTCTCTCAATTTTTACCCTAAAATAATCCTCCAAAAAACCCACATTCCCTAAATCAAATTCCTCAAAATAGTCTTCGTTTTGAGGGTCCTGCCAGAGCCTTACTTTAAATCTAGCCTTCTGATATCCTGCTTTTTTTAAGTCTTGGGAGGCCAACAGTATATACAACTTAGGCATTAAATCCATATCCAATCTATCTCTTCCCCCTTCTGGATTTTCAAAATATTTATAATCCACTACCTCTGGTGTTCCATCTGGATCAAGCTCAATATTATCTGGGCCACCCCATACTTTTAATAAAGAGTTACTCTCAATTACATGATCCCAAAAATTTTTACTACTAATGGATTTTTTAAATTTTCCATTAATCCCTCTATAATAACTTTTAAAGATCTCTTTGGCTTTTTCTACCACATCTGGAGTTAAAAACTGGATTTGGGTTCCATAAAAAGAGGTGGGGCCATTCCTCTCAACATGCTCCCTCATTTCATTTTCAGCTGCCTTAACCAGATTCTCTAAATACTCTAAGGGCTGATTATAAGCTTTTACTATATGCAGTTTTTTAATTGATAGATCAAGTAGTGAGCCAATAGCTTGGTTTGAGGTGCCTTCTGCTAGTTCATATTTTTTTTGTAAATGGTGATTTACAAAGAATTTAAAGACACAGCTATCAAAATCATGTAGGTCTCCCAAAGAAAAACAGCGGGTCCGAGGAATAAAACTTTGATCCATCTATCTAAGGTAAGTGCTTAGGCACCTGTATGGCAATAGGGTAAATTACAGTATTTTGTTACAATACTTAAATGAAGGACCCAAAAATTATATTAGCCATTGAGAGTAGTTGTGATGAAACATCAGCTGCAATAGTGCAAAACACTCCAGAAGGGGTAAAAATATTATCCAATATTGTGGCCTCGTCTGCAGATCTGCAGGCTAAATATGGCGGTGTAGTACCAGAACAAGCAGCCAGAGCCCAACTTGAAAGCGTTATTCCAGTTATAAAAGAAGCTCTCAAAGAAGCACAAATATCCCAAGAGCAGATTGACGCCATAGCTGTCACCCAAGGCCCAGGGTTAATTGGCTCTTTGCTTATTGGAGTGGAAACAGCTAAGGTTTTAAGTCTTGTTTGGCAAAAACCTTTGGTCCCAGTAAATCACTTACTTGGACATTTTTATGCTAATTGGATTAATACCGGAAGATCAGAAGATCAGAAGATCAGAAGATCAGAGCGATCTGAGGTTCCAGAATTTCCTTGTTTGGGATTATTGGTTTCCGGAGGTCATACAGATTTAGTTTTATTTGAAAATCACGGAAAATACAAATACCTGGGCGGCACTAGAGATGATGCAGCTGGTGAGGCTTTTGATAAAACTGCCAGACTTTTGGGATTACCCTACCCTGGAGGACCTATTATTTCCAAATTGGCTCAAACCGGTAACCCAAAAGCTTTTCAACTACCCCGGCCCATGATAGATTCTAAGGATTTTGATTTCTCTTTTTCTGGCCTTAAAACAGCGGTATACAACCTGGTTCAGAAGATCAGAATACCAGAAGATCAGAATATCAGAAATCCGATACTCCGATTTTCCGATATTCCAATCTCACCCAAACTATCTGACCTCTGTGCCTCTATCGAAGAAGCTATTGTTGATGTTATAGTAAAAAAGACTGTTGCAGCAGCCCAAAAGTATAATATTGAACAAATTATTGTAGCAGGTGGAGTGGCGGCTAACCAAAGGCTTTCCGAAAAGCTTACAAAATCAGCTAAAATAGGCGTTGCACGTGCCCAGATCTTTATTCCCCCACCAAAACTCTGCACCGATAACGCTGCATACATTGGGGCAGCTGCCTTTTTTAACTACCGCTCAGAAGATCCTTTAAAGATTCAAGCCAACCCCAATTTGTCGCTTGACAACCACACCCTCCAGCCATAGAATCATCTTCAATTAGCCCCCTAAGGGCTTTTTTGTTTTATGAAGGAAAAATTTATAAGCCTTGATCCACAGAGACTTGGAGTTTATGACTTAGACAGTATCAAAAAAACTGTTGCCCTGGAATTGGCAAAAAAAGACTATGAACTTGGTTTTTTTGAAGGGTCTGCCCTAGCTTTAACAACTCACGAACTAAGCCATACTACCCCTCCAGATAGTTTGGTTGATCAAATTTTTAAAGAAAAAGAGATTAAAGACGTCTGGCTTGTTGTTAAAGGACCAGCAAGAAAAACTCCAGATTGCCCTAAAGTAACATGTGTTGCATACTCTCCCCAAGATAATGTAGTAATATTACATCCTCTCCGAACTTATTTATTCTCCCCTAATCAAGTTGCATTTCCCAACTCCTAGCTCTATACTCACAAACAAGAAATTGTCACATCTTTTTAAAATGAAAGAGGCGGAATTTGGAACTTTAGATTATCATATAGAAGTAACCGGTGTTCAGGCAGCGGAGGCTCTTATCCCAAAGTTTGATTGGAATAAAATCAGGAGCTCTTGGAAGGACACTAGCCAGCAAACTAGAGCTGCTGCTTTGGTGCTTAGAAGAAAGCAGTTAACTAATCGCGTCAATCTATTGATGGCAGCAAAGGTAATCAACGAGATGCTTAGTGATGGGAAAGAACTATATTTGGCAGTTTTAGTAAATGGGAGCGTGGTAATTCGCTTTTCTGATAAGCTAGTTTGGGGACAAAAAGAAAGTAAAATTTTATATGGACAAAACTAATCAACAAACCGAACAAGAGATTTACCATTCTTGGGAAAAAGCAGGCCTTTTTAGGGCAGACCCTGCATCCTCCAAAAAACCCTACTCCCTACTTATGCCTCCCCCAAACTTAACAGGAGAGCTTCATTTAGGCCATGCTATGCAACATTCTATTCTGGATGCTTTAGCCCGTTTTAAAAGAATGCAGGGATTTGACGTGCTGCTTATGCCGGGAGTTGACCATGCCTCCATCCAGTTTGAAAGTGCTTTAAATAAAATTTTGGCCAAGGAAGGATTATCCAAATATAAATTAGGTAAAGAGGCATGGATGAAAAGGGCTTGGCAGTTTAAAGATGAAATATATGCCTCATTTCATAAAGACTGGACTGTTTTTGGAATTTCTGCTGACTGGTCCAGGGAAGTTTTTACTTTAGATGAAAAAAGAAGCCAGGCTGTATATGAGCAGTTTAAAAAATATTATGATGATGGGTTGGTTTATAAAGGAGCCTATATCGTTCAGTGGTGCCCAAAATGTGGCACTGCTATAGAAGATGTGGAAATGGAATATGAAGAAAGAAAAGAAAAACTTTATTTTGTTAAATATAAAATTGAGGGTACCAATGACTATATTATTATTGCAACCGGCCGCCCGGAAACCATCTATGCTGACACCGGAATAGCTACTTACTCCAATCACCCTAAGTTTGCAAAGTTTATTGGTAAAAATGCCGCCAACCCTTTAAATGGCAATAAAATCCCTATCTTTGAAGACAAACAGGTGGATAAAGCCTTTGGCACTGGCGCCTTGAAAATTACCCCAGGACATGATCCTTTAGACTTTAAAATCGGTAAAGACAACAGCCTTCCCATTTTACATGCCATCGATAAGACTGGAAAAATGACGGATTTAGCCGGTGACTTAGTCGGCTTAAAAATCGAAGAAGCCAGAAAATTAGCAGTTGAAAAATTAGAACAATTAGGCGCCATAGAAAAAATAGAAGAATATATTCACTCTGTTCCAGTTTGTGAGAGATGTAAAACTACTGTTGAACCTTTAATTTCTGAAGAATGGTTTATTAAGATGAAGCCTTTGGCTGACAAGGCTTTAAAAAGAATTGGGGAAGTAAATTTCCTGCCAGAAAATTACAAAAAGATTTTAACTGATTGGATTAAAGATTTGCACGATTGGTGCATTTCTCGGGATCTCTGGTGGGGGCATCGTATACCAATCTGGTACCATGGTGACCAAATAAAGGTATCCCAAGACTCACCAGGAGCAGGGTGGGAACAGGAAGAAAAAATCTTTGATACCTGGTTTTCTTCAGGAATGTGGCCTTTATCTACACTTGAATGGTCCTTCGACTTCACTCATGATAAACCAGTATTTCCAGAAGAGTTTAAAAAGTATTTCCCTTGGGATTTTGAAATTACTGCTCCAGAAATTAAATATTTATGGATCGCCAGAATGATTATGATTTCGCTTTACCTTACAAATGAGATTCCTTTTAAAAACATGTTTTTCCATGGCATGTTGAGAGACTTACAGGGTAAAAAGTTTTCTAAATCCTTAGGCAACGGTATCAACCCCAATGACTTAAGGGGGGTTTGGGGAACAGATAGCGTGAGAATGGCACTATATTCTTATTCTGCTCCAGGTCGTGATGGTAAAACCTCCCGACAAATTATGGATGAAAGATGTAAAAACTTTAGAAACTTTGGAACAAAAATAAAAAACATTTACAAGTTTATTTATGAACTAAAACCAGAAGGGGCCATTAAATCCTCTGACTTCTCCCATGTTGAAGATACGGAAATTATTCAATTTTTAAATGGGACGGTTAGTGTAGCAACAAAACACCTAGAAAATTATCAACTACATTTAGCAATAGAGGAACTTTATGATTTTATTTGGAACAAATTTGCCAGTAGTTATATCGAATGGTCAAAAAAGAGAAGACCAGAAGCACAACCTTGCCTGGAACATGTTTTTGAAACTTGTTTAAAGCTCTTACACCCCTTTATGCCTTTTACCACAGAGGAGCTCTGGCAAAAGATAAATAAGGATAAAAAGTCTATTATGGAAAGCTCTTGGCCAATAGATCGTGCCTAGGATTACCGCAAATTTAACTCAGATTAACCGAAAAAGGATTAGGATTGCTCAGTAGATTCTGGTTTTTCTTCAGATTCACTCTTTTCTTCTTCACCTTCTGTGGCTTCCTCACCCTCAGCCTTCTCTTCCCCTTCTTCACCCTCTGTAGCCTCAGCTGCAGCAGCTGCCTCAGCAGCTTGTTCTTCCATTAATTGCTGGGCCTCAGCTGTGATAGCAGTGTCTAGTTTAACTACCACTGCCTCTGGTTCTGCCAAAATGGTTACACCTTCTGGCACCACCAATTGGGATACAGTGATTGCATCATCAATTTGCTGTAAGGAGGTAATATCCACTTCAATTTTTTCTGGTAAATCTGTTGGTAATGCCTCAACTTGTACTTCATCCATAGGTTGTATAACCACTGCCTCACCTGCATGAACCAGTTCTGGCTCATCACCGATTAAAACAATTGGTACTGGCACTTCTACTTTTTCTTTTAGATTAACTTGGTAAAAATCAATATGAATTGTGTTGCCCAACAAAGGATGAACTTGTCGGCCTTTGATCATCACAGGTCTCACTTTTTCTTCACCGATTTTTAGGTCAATTAATCCAGTTTCACCAGCTTGTTTTAAGACTTTTAAAAAGTCTTTCTCTATAACTGAAACATGCTCTGTTTCTTGTTTTTTGCCAAAAACATGGGCTGGTATAACACCTGCTTTACGTAATTGTTTAACCTTTTTACCTAAAAGTTCTCTCTCTTCGGCTTTTAAAGAAATTCTGTTCATGGTTTTATTTGTAACCTGAGTAATTTATCATATTTAGGAGGCTGGCGCAAGGGAGAGTGTCACTTACTAAAGGAGACTTCAAAGATTTGGTCTTGTTCTAGACTTGAATTAAACTCAATTTCTTGCGGAATAGACTGGGTAAAATTGCCTGCTTCAGCTTTTAAAGTATCTGGATGGTTAACTTTCAAAGATACTGGATAAGCCAAAGACCCTGGCTGCTTAAGCAGATTAACTGATAACTTAAACTTATTTTGATCAAAGTCAATGGTTTTTTGATCCTGAAATTCTAACATTAGCTCTTTTTTCTCACCCGGTTTTAATATTAACATCATCGAGTATCCAGCCTTACCATAATCAGAAAAAGACCTTACTTCTTTAGTAATTTCTTTTCCTCCAAAACTAACCCTTTTTAAAACTGATCCGCTAGCAAGATATGCTCTTAATCTGTTTTTGTAGACATTATTTAAATCCTGATTCTCGTACCTTGCCACCACTTTATGATTTATTTGCCCTTGGTCATCGATAGTTATTTGATAATTTACTTCTTTTTTAATACCAAAACTTATTGGTGAGTATCCCATGTTTGAGTCAACTAAACTTAAAAACTCTTCCCTACCACCCAACTCTACTTTTTTACTTACTATATTGCCAGTAAGATTTTGGGCAGTTAGATATGAGTAAAGCTTTGGCTCTGAGATATAAACCATGACGTGCTTTTGTTCAAATTGCTGGCTTAGAACCTGGGCAATCTTTGGCCAGTTTTGATTTGGAACAAAGAAAAGTTTTTGAATGAATTCTTTTAAAAACAAAGGTTTAATCTTTCGATTAGAATCATCCAAAACTAGCTCAATATAATTTTGTGAGGTAACCTCCTTTTGCCCTTCAGGTAAGACAAGTGGTCCAGAACTTTCTAATAAGCTAGTAACAGCTGTCGTGTCTAGAAGAATTACTCCTGAAACTTTTTGATCTGAGGCTTTATTAAAGTACCATTGAATCAATTTGGCATTAGTTGGCACATCAATTTCAAAATTAAAATCCTTAAATTGCCAATTATTTACACCTAAATCAGCTTTAAGCTCTGGACTGGGGTTTAGTTTTTCCCCCACCAAACTGTCTAGCTTGGAAACATCCTCTGCTTCTATATTAATAAATTTACCTTTATCAAAATTTACCAAAGCATATCCTTTGATTACTCCCCCACCTCCTCTTAATTCCCTGTTATCCTGTAAGACCACTAGGTAGCTTTTTTTACCCTCCACTGGGATTGCTTCATTTAGTATTAAGGCAAAGTTTTGCCCAGCTACAATTAGTTCCTGATAATTTATTAGTTTATCTCTAAAACCATTAACTCTTTGTTGCAAGAATTGAGGTAAGTTGTTTAAATTCTTGCTCCGCTCAAGTCTTTGATCAACCAGAGATAGCTCCTTTTCTGCTTGTGAAAGACTGAGTAGGGCTTTACTTGTTGAGTCTTTTAAATGCCCTTGTTCTCCTGAGATTATTTTTAAGGATTGGACTAGTAATGAGGCCCCTAGGGCAGACTGATTTGCTACTTTGGTGGTACCAGTAACCAATTCAGATACTTCCTTCTCTAAGCTAAATATACCCCTGGCAAACCCAATTTGCTCCAAAGCCTGAAATGAGGCTACTTGATCTTCCAGCTCTTTTGATAGCCCTACTGCCTTATCCACTTTTTCCCGGGCCTTATCAAACTCCCCTGCTGAAATATCAAAACTTGCCTCCTGCAGGTTTTGATCAATTGACCAAATATGAAAAACTACAAACAAAACTGGATAAAACAAGCCTAAAACAATAGTCAGCAAAACTAAGCCTACTCTTGTAAAAAGCCTTGCTTTTTTTTGAAAATCCTTACTCCCCTTCTTTTCTTTTTTATTTTCATAAATTTTTGGCTCCTCTTTTTCAGCTTTACTATTTTCATTTTTTTCCTCCACAAACCACTTGCCTACTTCTTGTTTAACTTCTTGTTTGGCCACTTCTTCACCCGTATTTTCCCTCTTTAGTAGATTTCTGTGACCACGAAAGTATTCTAAGGTTTGTTTTAAGCCCTTCACTATATTTGTATCTGGGTGCCAAGCCAATTCCTTAGTAGTTTTAATCAAATTAGGTGTAGTCCATGGCGGGAGTTCTGTTGGTTGAAAAGCCTTTGTTTCATGCCAGACAGGATCCAGTAAAATTTGCTTAATCTCAGTTACCTTAATTGGGGAGAGTAGCGATCCATCATAAATCTTCTGAGCAGTAGATCCATGCATAACAGCTTTAAGTAGTAGTTCGACTGCATCGCTTACAAACAAGCTCCTAGTTGAAAAGTCTAGTGCAGTTGATTGTTTTTGTAGCTCTCCTGATGCAGCAGACTCAACTAGTTTAACGATTGGATCTGGGTTTCGAAAATGCATTCTTGGGCCATATACAGGGGCTAGCCTAATAATTCTGGTGTTTACACCCTTATCTATAGCAAACTTGGCAATTTGTTTTTCTGCTTGCAATAGGTTCTCTGTTTGGTTTTCTGAGTCATAAAGCTCAATAGAGGAGACAAGTACAATTTTGGGCTTAAATTTTTCACAAATTCTTAAAAAATTATTAAACGCAGCCTGATAAGCTGGGGCGGGAATGTTTTCGTTAATCAAAAAGAAGGCATAATCCATTCTCGAAGCTCCAACCAACATCAGCTCTTCCATTGGTTGGTAAATAAACTCAAATCTTTTATCATGGGTAGCTTGTTCTAAGTTCTCTTTTGATCCAGCTGATAAGTCATCCACCCCAATCACCTGAATTCCTTTTTTAAGCAGGTTTTCTACTAAATGGGATCCCAAAAAACCAGCTGCCCCCACGACAAAAGCAATTGGAGTGTTTCGCGAAAGATTATTCATATCATTTTAGTTGATATACAAGGCCCTTTCACGTAATGGTAGCCTCATTTTGGTGCAATATCAAGAGAGATTAAAGATATAGAAGTGAATCTATCTTGAGGAAGCTAAACTTTAATATTTTTTAAAGTAGGTTTTAATTAAGGAGAAAAATATTCCTATCAGTAGTCCAGCCATAAGCCCTCCCGTGGCATAAATAAATTCAGAAGTTTTTTTAATGCTTTCTACCGATACTCCTACATTTTTTAACGGAAATCGCTCTTTTGAGTAGATTGCTAATTTATCTAAATCTGTATTAATTTTTGCCTCGTCTCTACCAGAAACATCCAGATTAATAGCCAGCGGACCATTTTTGACAGTAGTGACTTTTAGATCCTTACTAATGCCTAGTTCTTGTTGGACTTGAGAGGTTCGAAGAAGTGTTACCGCCTCATCAGCTAGTGTTATTTTTTTTAACACATCCTCCTGGTTATATTCCATTTCCATAAGAATGCTCTTGTGAAAAATAGGGGGTTGTTGTAATTGATAAAAATAGGCGCTTAGGGAAACCGTGAAAGCAGGAATAAGGATAAGTAGGGTATTTTCTTTAAAAAAACCAAGATAGGTCGCGGACTCCTTTTTGTCTTCCATTATCTAGTTATTGTCTAGAGCTGAGTTTACCAAAGCATCTGCTTCAAAGTTCTGAGCTCTTGGAATATAAATATATCTAATCTTTCCAATTTCTGCTTCCAAGATTTTTATTTCGTCCAAAATTACTTTAAGTCTAGGGTTTTTAATTTTAAAAATTCCTGATAGTTGGTTTACTATTAAAAGCGAGTCTGCTTTAACTTCTATCTCCAGAGGAAATTTATCGGAAAGCTTGCTTTTAACTTCTTCAAAGGCGATTTTTACAGCCATATATTCAGCCTCATTGTTTGTCCCAACTCCTAAACATTTTTGTCCAGTAAATAAAACATTGCCTTCATCATCCTTTATCACAAAGGCTGAAGCAGCAGGGCCAGGATTACCACGAGCACCACCATCAGTGTTAATAAAAATTTTATTCATTGTTTTAGCCTAGGGAATAGTATGATCAGCTGTAGGATTAAAATCAAGTATTCACTAAAAACAGTGATCCAGGAAGAAGCGATATAAGAAAACTGGGGGACAAGAATTAAGTTCAAAATAATATTAGCGCTTAGGCCAACTAAATAAGTTATCAGCATTGTTTTATAGCTTTTCATAGTAACCAACACCCACATTAAAACAGAGGAGACAAAAAAGGCTGGAAGTCCCAAAGAAAGGATTCTTAAAGAAAGGGTGGATCCAGTAAAACCGTTTTGCCCTCCCACAAGTTGGATAACAAGTGGTGCAAAGACTAGGGTAGTAATAACCCCGAGAACAGAAAGTCCTAACATAATTAAAATTGATTTTTTTAGCAGTAAATTAAAATCTTTTTTATTTTGGTTAAATTGGCTAATCATTAAAGGGTAAAGACCGTTCATTATAAAGGTGGGGAGAACCAGAGCTGATTGGAAAATCTGGTAGGCCAAATTATAAACACCAACCTCAGTAAAACTTCTGTTTAAAGAGATGATAAAAGAGTCTGCCCTAAAATAAATTAAATTCAAAAGCAGGGCTAAAGAAACAGGCCAAGCCTCCTTTAGTATTTTTTTACCAAAACTAAAATCTAGGACTGGAGTTATACTTTTTATAGATCTTTTTACCAAAATAGTGGCCACCAAGGCAGCAAGAAGCCAGCCGCTAGTTTGAGCAAGTAGGATTATGGAAACATTTAAGTTAAATTTACTAATCAAAAACACTAGTAGCAGGGTAAAAATAGCACCCAAAGAGCTTGCAAATACTGAAAGGTTGTATTTTAAATTGCTTTGAAATAAAACGTTGCAACTGGCAAAGATAGCAGTGCCAAGAATTGCTAGGGATCCATATAAAACAGCTTGTTGAAAGGGTGCCTCTGTATTTGGCCAAATAAATACAAGTAGGGGAGCAATCATTATTAAAACAAAGGACCAAAATATTCTTATTCCCAAAACTCTTGGCCATATAAAAGAAATGGGGTAAAGTTTTAACTCCTGCACTAAATGAGCATTAATACCTAAGTCAGCCAGGAGGTAAAAAAAGGATAGATAAACCAATGCAAGTGTAAAAATACCCGTTCCTTCTTCACCATAGGTCCTGGTAATAAAGCCTAAAATAAAGAGTGTGGAGAGGGAGGTGATTACTTTGCCAACTATTTGCCAGATTGTTTGCTCAGAAACTTTTAAAAGAGTGTTCACTACTCAAGTGTAGCATCTTCATCTGCAGATTTGGCTGACTTTTTAGTCTTTGCTGGTTTTTCAGCTAATTTAATAACTAGGTGTCTGTCTCTTCCTTCTCCCATGCTTTCTGATTCAATACCTTCCATTTCTGAAATTACCATATGAACAATTCTTCTTTGCCAAGAAGGCATTGGATCAAGTTCTATTTCTTTGCCGGATTCTTGGACCTCTTGGGCCCAAGCCCTTGCTCTTCTTTCTAAATCTCCTTCTTTATTTTTTCTCCACCCCTCAACATCTACTACAACTCTTTTGTATTCTTCTGGATTTTGGCGGCTTAAAACTTGGTTGACAATAAGTTGTAGGGCGTCTAATGTCTCACCTTTAAAGCCAATTAGTCTTCCTGGATCAGTTGTCTCAATGGTTACTACAACCTCTTCTGGGCCCTCCACCACTTCAAAGCTACCTTCCAAGGCCAATAAACCTAAAATATTTTCTAAAATTTCAGAGACTTTTGTTTCCATAAAGCGAGTCTAACCAGTGAAGTATACGCCAAGTGCTAAAAAGCGTCAAGGGAGGTTCATCTCTTAAAAAGCTTAAGCCAGCTACTAAGTCCGCCCCAACCAGAAATAAAGTATTGTTGGACAATTCCCAAAATAGTAAAGGTGTTCCAATAGAGAGCCAAACCAACTGGAAACTGGAAAGCAAAATACCCTACCATCACTGGCATCATATACATCATCTGGGATTGAATAGCTGCCATGGAATCTTCCGCGGTTTCTTTTTCCTTTTTCTCTTTGGCAGAATCTGTTGGATATTCTTTTACAGGTGTGGCAGCCATCATTTTTGACTGTACTAGCTGTAAAACAGCAGTTATTAATGGTATTAAAAGAAGTAGGGATACACCAAAATCTGATGGCTTAGCAGCTAAATTAATCCCAAAAAAATTTAGGTCTGGTACCTGGTCTAATCTCCAGGAAGGAATATATAGCACATTATTGATTTTTTCTAGTTCTCCTGGCCCACCAAAAAAGGCAAAGATTGCTTGGTATAAGGCCATGATTATTGGGATTTGAATCAATGCTGGGAGGCAACCACCAGCTGGATTTACCCCATGTTCTTTATATAGAGCCATTTGAGCAGCTGCCAGACCTTGTTTATCATCTTTATGCTTACCCTTTAAAATGTCTAGTTGCGGTTTTAAGTCAGCCATTTTTTTAGCTGATTTTAGTTGGGAGGCCATAGCTGGCCAAACCAGTAAGCGGATAGCAATCGTCAGTAGGATTATGGCAAACCCCAAAGCACCAGGCATATGTACTCCCTGTAATGCCTGCAGTATTAAAACTAAAAGATTAACTATTGGTGCAAAGAAAATTAAGTTAAAAGTGTCTATAATTAGTGACATGATAAGATTTGTTTACCTCCTAGTTTCAGGCCTTTTATGGTCCCATATTTTTCAACCATTTGTCTAGTATACATCGAACAAGTAGGGGTGTATTTACAAGCGCCGCCTGGAGCCAAAAAAGACAACAACCCATGATCAAAAGACAAAAAATGTCTATAGATATCAATTAATAATAGCACTACTTTCTTTATAATCATAAGAGGTGATACTTGTCTAACATTTGTTCCAACTCTTGAGAAATTTCTGCAACACTCTTGTCTAAGATTTCTTTTTTTGGTAAAACCACAATATTAATTTGCTTTGTCAGCTTATCATATAAAGCTTCAAAGACTATAGAAATTAATCTTCTAGCTCTGTTTCTATCCACAGCTTTTTTAAAATTTGCTTTAGATAAAGCAATGCCCACTCTTGGATTTTGGTTATCACCAGACCTAAAGAAAAGTTTAAATAGATTGTTGCTGGTTTGTCGTCCAGAGGCTACCCAAGAAAAATCTTTTTTTAAATTTAGCCTTTTGTCTTTGGATAACATTAGATAGAAAGGGAAACTCTACCTTTAAGCCTTCTTCTTTTTAAAACCTTTTGACCATCACTATCCTGCATTCTAGCCCGAAAGCCGTGCTTTCTAACTCTTTTTTCTTTCTTTGGTTGGTACGTTCGTTTTGGCATAACGAATAGTATTTTATCACAAAATAAGCCTGGCCACAACTGGGGATAACTTTACAAAGTTGATATAGTACGAAACATTAATTCTATATTGCCTTGTGGATAACTTTTACACTAAGATGGCTACCATGGCAGCCTCTGTAAATCAATGGACAAAAGTTTTAGACCTGATCCGGGATCAGGTTAATTCTGCTAATTTTAGAACCTGGTTTGCCCAAACCTCCTGTGAAAAGATGACGGATGGGGGGTTATTAATCAGTGTTCCTTCTGCCTTTATCAAACAACAAATTTCCACCAAGTACATGGCCATCCTCCAACCAGCCGTCCAAGAGGTTTTTGGAAAAAATCTAATTCTTGATTTTAAAATTAATTCTCAAAAGACAATCAAGAATTTAGAGGATTTCACAGAACCAGAGTTAAATTTTTCTGCTCCCACCATCAATAACAGTAATAATGGCTTGAACCCTAGATATACTTTGGAAACATTTATGGTTGGCCTTTCTAATCAATTAGCTTTTGCAGCAGCCCAAGCTGTGGTTCAAAACCCAGGTATAAGCTATAACCCTTTATTTGTCTATGGAGGCACAGGGGTGGGGAAGACTCATTTAATGCACACAATTGGACACTCTTTATTAAATAAAAATCCATATTTAAAAATAATTTATTGTTCTTCTGAAAAATTTATGAATGATTTTGTCCAAGGTATCCAAACAAAAAGAATGGGAGATTTTAGAGCCAAATATAGAGCTTGTGATTTACTTTTAATTGACGACATTCAGTTTATTTCTGGGCGAGACGCTATTCAGGAAGAGTTTTTTCATACCTTTAACGATCTTCAAAGTAAAAACACCCAAATTGTATTAACCTCGGATCGCCCACCCAATGATATCCAAAAACTTGAGTCAAGGCTGCAGTCCCGTTTTCAAGGAGGTTTAATGGTTGATATCCAGTTACCTGATTTTGATACCAGAGTAGCTATTTTAAAAGCTAAGTGTACAGAAAGAGGGGAGGATATCCCTCAAAATTATTTATCCTTAATAGCTGAAAGCTGTTCTACCAATGCCAGGGAGTTGGAAGGAAAGTTGATTCAAATTATTCAGATTACAAAATTAGCCAATCAACCATTAACTGAGGAGGCTGTTAAAAAAGTCTTAGGCAAAAGTATTCCCCAGCCAGTAGGCCAAAAACTTGATTTTAAAAGAGTAATCTCCACTACCACCCAATATTTTAGTGTCAAGCTCAGTGATTTAACTGGAGCTAAAAGAAATAAGGGTATTGTTTTACCCAGGCAATTGGTTATGTATTTTTTATATGAGGAGTGTAAGTTGCCTTATGAAAAAATTGGGGATATCTTGGGTGGACGAGATCACACAACCATCATGCACGGTGTGGAAAAGATTCAACAAGCAATTAATCGTGACCGTGAAGTTCAAAGAATGGTAATTGAATTAAAACAATCTCTACAAAACCCCAGCTAAAGAGGGCACTTGTCCACAATTAAGCTATAATTATCCACAAAGATATCCACAATTATGTTATACTTTTTACACACGAAATAGATCCGAAAAGACAGAGGTGAAAAAGTGTTGGGTATTAATTTTAGGAGGCTAAAACAGAGATTCTAGTTATCCACTAACTAATTACCCATATCTACGCACAGATATGCACATATCAACAAGACCTAATAATATGTACTACTGTTTAAATAATTAAGAGATGGTCTGCCAAATAAGTGGATAACTAAATAATGGATACAACTTGGACGTATATAATTTTAGGCTTACTTGCCTTAATAATTGCTTATCTTTTTGGAAGATTACATAGTAAGCCTCAACAAGATATTCCTACAGATATGATTGATTTATATAAAGGTGTGCAAGATTTACCGCTAAGGGTTTTACAAACAATCCAAGGATCTATTAATCCACAAAAAGGAAAAATGGCTGAGCTTTTAACTTATGCCGAACTTAGATATGAATATGACAGAATTATCCCTTTAGGATGGCCAATTGATTTTATTGGAATTAAAAATAATGAGCGGATTGATTTTATTGAAGTTAAATCTGGTAAACTAGCAGTCTTGACAGAAGAAGAAAAACACATTAAAAACCTAGTATTAAACGGAAGAGTGAGTTTTCGTTTAATTAAGGTTACTGAGGATGAGGTTCACCGCTTTGTTTCTGCCCAAAGAGCTGAGGATTAATAATGAAATTTTCTATTTTACAACAAGATTTATGGCCAGTTCTCTCTGCAGTCTCACGTTCTTGTGGGGTCCGCTCACAATTACCAGTTTTGGGAAATATCTTACTTAGAACAGATCAAGGTAAATTAAAACTTTCAGCTACTAATTTAGAAGTAGGGATAGTTAAATCTGTTAAAGCTGAAATTATAGAAGAAGGAGAGATAACAGTACCATCAAAAACTTTAACTGAGGTGGTGGCTAATTTATCTGGCGAAAAATTGGAATTTAGTGCTAGTGGCGAACAATTAAGTATTAACACTAGCTCCTTTAGTTCTCAGATGAATGGGATTTCAGCCTCAGAGTTTCCCACTATTCCTTTGATAGGCAAAGAAGCTGTTAAAATTAACCCTTCAATTTTACAAACTTCCTTACCCCAGGTAGTTTTTGCCTCAGCAGTTGATGACAGTAGACCAAATATTGCTGGGGTTTTAATGGAGATTAAAGGAAAAAAGCTACAACTTGTGGCAACAGATGGGTATAGGTTGGCTCATAAAACCATTACTGTGGAAGAAGATAGTAATTTTAAGGCTCTGGTTCCTAGAAAAACCTTTGAAGAGTTATCTAGGCTTATTACTGAGGAAGAAGTAGATAATGTGGTGATCTCTACCTCTGATGATCAAAATCAGATCATTTTTAGTTTTGGAGAAACTCAATTATCCTCCAGGTTAATTGAAGGTAATTTTCCAGCCTGGGAAAAAATTATACCTACCGAGATTAAATCAAGAATTGTTTTAGATAGAGCAGAAGTACTAAAAGCAGTAAAACTAGCCTCTGTTTTTGCAAGGAGTGAATCAAATATTGTTAAATTACAAAACTTACCAACTAAACTTGTTTTAACCTCTGAAGCCAAGGAGTTAGGTAGTCAGAAAAAAGAAATAGAATCTCAATCAGAAGGGGAGGAAATAAAAATAGCTTTTAATACTAAATATTTGCAAGAAGCTTTATCGGTGATTGGTAGTTCCCAGGCTATTTTAGAGTTGTCAGGTAATCTATCAGCTGCTGTTTTAAAACCAATGGGAGAAGAAGGTTTGGAATATATTATTATGCCTGTTAATGTAAGTTAAACCCCTTGGTAATTAATTGTTTTAAAATGATAAATAATCTCTCTGTTTAGTTTTTTACTACCATCAAATTTGGTATCCGGTAAGATGAATAAAGTATAAGAGGTACCTAATTTAAAAGGTTTAAGGGGGACAATCTTAGCTGTTTTCCTATCCTGTGAGAGCTCAATTTTGTAATCAGTGAAAGTTTCTATTTTATTTTTAAATTCTCCCTGGTTTTCTATTTGTAAATTAAAAGTGATTTCAATATTTTGAGTAGGTGAAACAATATTCTCCTCAAGAGGAGAGGGGTTTGTAGAAATCACCTCTGGGGTGTCTGTCTGGATTGGTTTAGCTTGGTTTTGGGTGGAGGGAAGAGGGGTGGTTTTATCTTTACTATATAAGCCTTGCTGAAAAATTAAGATCAAAATTGATCCAATTATTGCTACAATCACAATTAAGCTTTGTTTTAAATTACTCATATCAACTCCCTACTGGTGTTTCTGGACTAGGTCTGCTTTCTTTAATATCCTGACCATAAGTTTTAATGTAATTATCTACTGACGTTGGAGAAAAAACCTGGATCTCGAAAATTTCATTTGTATTTAGGTTGCCAATAAAGGCAAAACCCTTTGAGTTGTAGATGTAGGTTGAAGCAAAGGGACCAAAAAACTTTGAACCTGTGGTGGACTTTTCTGGTTGACCATACTTGCTTATGTAATCTGAGATTGTAATGTACCCGTTTTTATTAGGATCTTCTGGAATATCTATTCGTTCAAAAACTACAATATTATTCTTGGTAATAATCTCATTTGGCCGTTGGGGAACATCAGCTGGGAGTTCGTATTTAATAGACCCATCGGGGAGTATTTGTGGTTGAGATATACCTGGTAGCTTCTCTACTTCCTGTTTACCAGTTTCACTAATAGTTGTTTTTTGAAGTGGGGATATTATCTTTATGGGTAGAGTGGAAGATGGTGCTGGTTGCTGTGTTTTTAGTGTAGGCTCAGTAGTTATTGAATAAAGAATTATTCCTAAAAAAATGGCAACTACCAGTAATATAAGGGTGATACGCAATGATTTAGAAGTAAAAATTACTGACATAATATTATATTAAGGATACCCTCCTAAAATTCTTTCCACAACCCTCCTGTGTTCGGGGTGTCCCCCGTTGTTGTAAGGATTTGATTGTGTTCCTGCGCAGAGAGCAGTTTGAGCATTTGCGTTGGGGTTAAGATAATAGGTGATCATATCTGCATAATCCTCTGATGCAGTGTCTGATCCCATACAAGCAGTTCTTGCATATTCAGTTATGGCGCCCTCTGATCTAAGAACTAGGAGATGCTCGTCCCACAAAATACTGGAGTGAAGATTATCGTTTCTGACCACATGTGAGAGCTCATGTGTCAATATTACCTGAAATAGTTCTTGGCCAGCGTATTGGGCTAAATTAACTGCGTGGTAGCCTGTTTGCTCTGATGCGGTACCTAATACTGCAGTAATAATAGTTCCTCTGGTAAATTCTATAAAGCGTGTTCTTGAGATATCTAATAACTTTGTGTAAGCCCATTGCAGGTGTTGTTGGTCAAACCCGTTCAGTGTTATCCCGAATTGGTTGAGGATAGCCAGGCGAAGATTTCCCTCTGGTGTGGGAGAGACACTGGGTGTTGGGGTGGGAGAACCAGAAATGGGTGGAGTGGGGGTGCCAGAGATAATGGGAGTAGGTGTTAGGGGTGAGGCTTGGGCTACTGGAGATACAGGAGCAGAGCTTTTGAGAAAATCAAACATAAAACCAAGTCCTACAAATAAAGCCAGGACAATAATTACTGAATACTTCACCACCTGGCTAGCTTTTTTCATTATGGTGGGAGCCAAAGAGGCTGCCAGTAGGGCCAAGCCTACTGGGTTAGTGGCTCCTGCTGCTGTACCAACAGCTCCTTTTAGTAAACTTCCACCGCCACCCTTAAGCAGGGGCATACCAATTTTTCCTAAGATTGATTGAGGGTTTAAAAATGGGGGGATTACCCCTCCTAGCATGGCTCCGGCTGAGGCCCCTATTAAACCACCCCCACTACTGGCTCCAACTACACCACCAATGATGGTAGAAATAGTTGAGGCAGTTACCAAAGGATGTCTGGTAATAAATTTTTTAATAGCTATTTCTGCTTTTACTCCTAAGTTTTTAGCAAGAGAAGGAGTATTTGCTTTTGGGTGGATAATTGAGGGTGGAGCAGTATCCTCTTTGGTTGTGAGAATGACTTCAGGGGTGGAAAATTTGTCAGGCTCTCTTTCTATATCTTTTTTTGGTAAAGAATTAGTTGAAGGTAATATTAACTCGCTTGTTTTTATGGGTTGATAAGTGGCAGGCTTGATGATTTCTGTTTTTTGGGCAGGCACACCCAAGACCTGATTAAGCTTATTAATTTTTTCATCAGTACTATATTTAGGGTGGCTTTTTTCTGTTTCTGCTGGTTTTTCTACCTTCTCTTTTATTTTAGACTCTTTAACTGGTAGCATTGGTTCTACGGAGGCTACTTCTGCCTCTTCTTTATCTTTCTTGTGTAAAAAATCTAAATAACCTTTGGTTTTCTCCTCCCCCCTGGGCTTTTTCTCTAATTGATCAAGCTCTCCTTCGTCTTTTTTTTCAAAAACCGCTAACTCTTTGTTTTTTGATTTTTCCAAAGCATTTTCTAAGTCTTGCCCATCAACCCTGGATTCATATTTGCCAAAAAACTCCTCTACCTGTTCTGGTGTGCCAGTAAAGCTTGAGTAGTATTTTTTATGATGAGGAGAGATGGTGGTTAGAACTTTAAAATAAAACTTTAATGGTCTGCCTCGAAAAGGTATATTTGGCCTGACGGCAATAATTCGGTTAAATTTTTCTCTAAATGAGACATTATCATTATAAAAAGAGACTAGATCAGTGGTATCTTTTAGTACTCTAGTACTTAAATTATCCATTCACCTTCTCCTTGGGATTAGTGGTAATTAGTTTATGCTCCTCCTCTGAGGCAACCACCCGGATGGCAACATGGGTGTTACCAGCAAAAAAGATCCCTTGGCCCACTCCAGCAGAGAGCAGGAGCCTTTTTTCTCCCTGGGATAAATTAAAGGTTTTACCAATGGTTTCAATAGAGGAAGGGGCTTGTTTTAATAAAATCTGCATTGAGGAGTTGGCAATAATCTCCTTACCTCTTTCTTGAGATAAAAAGTCCTCCACATCTTGGTTGATAGTGGTTACCCCTAGGTAGTACTTCCTGGCTCTTTTTACCATTTCTATTAGGAAATTGGCTGAATCTGGATAACGCATCATATACCAGGCCTCATCCACCACCAAAATCCTTTTTTTAGTCTCACTTCTGATTTTAGTCCAAACAAAATCTAAGATCAGATAAATAGCCAGAGGCCTTAATTGTTCTGGTAGGTCTCTAACTGAAAAAACAGTAAAAGGGTTTTTTAGCTGGATATTAGAAGGGGAGGAAAAAATACCAGCCAAAGAGCCTTTGATAAACCTTTCTAGCCTCATAGCCAAAGCTCCTGCTGTAGGATCTTCCATGCCCACCAGGACTTTATACAAATCCTCCATCAAGGGTGGTTCTAGTTTTTGAGTGGAAACATTAGGAGTGATCCCTTTTAATCTATAGGTAGTGTTTAAAGCTCTGTCTAATATGGCTGCTTCTTGAGGATTTAGTTCTCCTAAAACCAGCTTTAAAAATCCAGTTAAGGTTAAAATCTTTCTTCCTAGCTCATTTTCTCCACTATCTGCTACTTGAGGCAGGTCAAAAGGGTTGATCTTAACAGGAGAAGAAGTGGAGAAATTAATATAATCTCCACCTACTGCAGCAGCTAGATCAGCAAATTCTCTTTCTGGGTCAATTACTATTACTTCTGTACCTACAATTAAGGACCTTAAAGCCTCCAATTTGACTAGATAAGACTTTCCTGCCCCAGAAGTGGCAAAGACCACTGAATTGGCGTTTTCTTGGCTAAAGCGGTCATAAATGATTAAGGAATCATTGTGTTCATTGATTCCATAAACCACTCCTTCGGTGGAAGTAAGCTCAGATGAGGCAAAAGGAAAAATAGTGGCCAGTGAGGTGGTATCCATATTGTGAGTCAAATACAAAAGATCTTCACCTAAAGGTAAGGAGGAGGTAAAACCCTTATCTTGCTGAACAGTGGTAGGATGGGCAGTAACAGAAACACTACCTAGGGTTGATTTGATAAGCTGAGAAGTGTTTTCTAGCTCCTCGGTATCTTTGGCTGGCACAGTAATATATAAGCTATACTGGAAAAATCTCTCAGCCCCTTTTACTAATTGTTCTTGTAATTCTCTAGCATCTTCTAAGGCTACTGAAACTGCTGGATCCATTGGTTTTCCCCTCTCAGCATCTGTTTGTAAAGTAGCCTCCATTTCAGCAATTTTTCTTTTTATATCATCCAAGACTCCAGCTGATTGATTTGGATAAATAAACATAGAAACAATTAAAGAATGATCAAAAGAAATTAAAGGTTCTAGCCAGTTTGGCTCTACAAACCTTGGATAACCAGCAGCAAAAAATGTGCGGTAGATGCGGTGGTTTAACCGAAGGTGCGAAAAATCAATCTCCAACTCAAGTGGGGCAATAGTATCTTGTACAGTTAAAGTTAATTGATTAGGGCCCGAAATCATCTGCTAATTCTTCTACCACAAAAGGTGGGCTTAAATGGGCAACTAATGGAGGATAAGAAGGAGTATGTTGTGGGGTAGGTGCTACCGGGGCTGTTCTTGGTTGGGTAAAAGGAATAGTATTTGGTAACCTGGTTAGGGTTGGTCCCGGTCGGATAGGGGCTGGGGCTAGTGTGGCTGGGGTAGAAATAGGCACACCCTCAACCTCCTCTGCGTTATAAAACTCATAAAACAATTTTACTAACTCAATATTATTTAATTGTCTTGATTTTAAACCAAGCCTGGCTAGTTGTCTCAAGATGTGGTCACGCCTAGGGGTGAGTAGGGTAGTGGCCTTGGCTGCTTTATCCTGATCTTTTTTTGGTAAAACTCCTAGTTCAACCGAAGAGATGGTTAAGCAAATATAAAACTGCTTGTCTAAAACATTTTTTTCTTTAATCAGGCCATCTACAAAGCTTTTGTAATGGATGGTCATATTTTTTAACAGAGTATTTGTTTGCCTTGCATAGGCCTGATCGAGAGTATTTAGATAGGATGAAACATCTAGTCTTTTGGAGTGAATAACTATTTGAATAGGGAAAGAAAGTGAGTTTAATAGTCCAGCAAAAGCCTCTATTAAGGAGATCTGCTCTGTCTCAAATAGCAGGCTAAAGTTTACAGCAGAGGTTGTAATTACCATACTTACCCCACCATCTTTTAAGAAAACTAAGTTATTTTTAATATCCTCAATTGGTAAAAAGTTTTGACTGCTAACCATTGGCAAGGCCTCCCTTTTTAGCATTAATTACTAGTGGTGGCAAGACAGATCCGTTTAAAGTAAGTTGTAGAGTATCAAACTCTAAGGCATCCTTTTCTGATGTAATAGTGTAAGTTCCGTTGGGCAAAGGGGTGGCTCCGGTAAACTGTCCTAGTTTGTTGGTCTTTAACGCTCTTACCGGCAGGCTGTCTTTATCATGAATAATTACAATTACTCCCTCCAGGTAGGCTCCGGTTGTATCTGTAATAATACCGTTTACCACATTGGGGAAAGTTGTCAGCTGGATCTGGGTTCTTACTTGTTTTGGTGGCTCAACTATAACTATGGGAGCTGGTATCACCATTGGGGCTTGGGGAAGAATCTGGTGAGCCTGTTCCCTTAGTCCTGCTGTTTGTTTAATCACACCCTGTAGGTTATCTATTACTTGTTTAATATCTTGAGGAGAGGCAGGGTGGTCTCCTTGGGGTATGGCAACAGCTTTTAATTGCTCTAATTCAGCTTCTGCTTGAGCTATTTTAGCTTGTAACATTTGAGCCTGTTTGGCTGTTTCTACCACATTAGTTAACTCTTCTGAAGAGGGCAAACTTTGTTGTGGTGCTGGAGGAGGGGTTGGTGTGGCTACCGAGCTAGGTTGAGCTGGAGTTAATCTTGTTAAAGCTGGTGTGCTAGCCTGAGCTGGTATCTCTCCCATGCTAGTTAAATAGAGTTGAAGCCTATTTTTTGTTACAGGGTCTTCTGGCTTTATCACAGCCTTGGGATTTTGAGATAATAACCACTTGCCTTGGGTAGGGGAGTAAGCTGCTTTAAAAAAAGCTCCTACCCAGTGATCCAAGGGTCTGTCTAAAATGGGCAAAAAAGCAAAGGCAGCTCCCAAAGAGGCTGAGATAACAATTACAGGAATAGCCACATATGGGCTAACTCTCATTAAAAAGACAAAAGAAAGATAGGCAGTGATCACCCCAGCTGCCAAATAGGCAAATTGCTTCAGTGTCATATCTCCCACTAGGTGGAATTCAAAAGAAGTTATGTTTTGAGGTATTGGATGCTCCATGGTTGATTAGTCACCAAAAACCATAACTCGTGAAAATTCGGGCGTCTAGGACCTCAAAATAGATCATTCTTGACCTTTCTTTACCAATCCACTACTAATTTGACACAAAGGAGTAAACAACAGTACCATTTAGGTATATGGGTGATGGCAATTCAGAGTTTTCTGGTGAAGATCTTGAGGATGTAATAAAGCCTCAGAAACCAGATCTTGGTACTAATATCCCCCCCACTCAAAGGATTGCGCTTGGAGAAAAAGAAGGCCACCAAGTGGTTGCTGATTTAGTAAGGCAGGCACGAGAAAAGTACGGGGCCGATTTGCCTGGTACAGACGGTGAAATAGCCTCTAATATGATGAGTGGTTACTATCAGCAGGTGCCTGAGCACCCAATTGGTCCGGCAACTCCACCAGAGGATGAGTCTCCTACCCCAACAAATTCTGTCAGAGAACCAGGTGAGGCTATTGGGGCATCTACTGCCAGTCCAGAAGATCAAGCAGCTCGCTTAAAAGAGCTCCAAGAAAGAGCATCCACAAGTGATTTTAGTGCTGAGCACCCCCAGGGACCAGACTCAGCCTCAGGTGCAAGCCCAGAATCTCATGTACCAGAAGAGGCTGTGGTAAATGTTCTTAGGTTAACACCAGGATTAACTTCGAGAGAGTTAAGGTCTAGTATTAGAGAGACAATAAGCCTTATGGAGCATTCAGGAACAATAAACAGTGCGGCTTTTCTAAATGATTTGCAATCCGAGCTCTCTTCTTATAACACTCTTCCTCTGGCAGATCGGGCTAGTATTTTTCATGAGGCTGAGGTAAAGATGCACCTTATTGATCTGAATGGGGCGGTAGCCACGGTTGATTATAAGTCCTTTGGTGAAAAAACACTTGATAATGGTGATTTAACCTACCTATGGAGGGATGGTCAATATGAGTACGCTTCTGATTTACGTTTTGTGGTCAGAGAAATGGAGCAAAACGATGGGGCATATTTTCGGGCCGGGAATTTACTTGGTACTGCAGCTAGGGATAATATTGATCATTATTTTGCAACGCTTACTCCTCCACCTGGTCCACCTCCTTTAACCCCTGTTCAACTAGCAGAATGGCATGCTGCCTTACCAGCCAGAAGGGAAGAGGTGATAGATATGTCATTAAAATTGTTTACTATTACCCAAAGAGCGTCTGAGTTTTTAGGAGCAGTGGATGGTGCCGGAAACCTAATAGATCTTCAGCAAGTAAGAGTTGCAATTAATGGTATTCCTGGTCTTGGCCCAAGAACAAACGATAATCGGGATGCTTGGGATATGGCTTATTACACCGAATTAAAAAGAAGAAGGGTTGCAGACGAGCAGGCTGGCATTCCTGTAACTTGGGCCGCCACAGCTAATCACGCCCATCCTCCTGCTGCTCCTCCTGGTACCCCCCCTGATCATCCCAGTTTAGCTCCAACCACCCTTATGAGGGGGGCAATTTATACACCAGAGCTTTTAAGAACGTTTGGGCCTAGTGTAGGGGCAACTCAGCTTTGTCACGCCACTGAGTCTTATGTCAGGAGCGCTGTTTCTGATACTAATAGTGATAGCTTGTTTAATTTTATGGATAGATCAACAGGGGTTATTGGAGGTCCTCTTGCTATTGACCAGCGCATAGTGAGAAATTGGCAGAAAAGTTTAGCTGCGACAGGAGAAACATTAAGACCAAAAATAATGGATCTTTTAAAGATGCCCGTATCTACAGACCTAAAAGATCCAACAAAGCCTTTAATGGAGGCCATCGGAGCCTTAGGGCACTTATATGGTAATAAATCAGAGAGACTTTCAAGGTTTGCTGCTGCTGAACTAGCTACTGATGTTATGGCGTATAACCAAAACAGAAACCCAGATTCAGAGGCAAGAAGGCTATTTCGCCAGATGCCTAGCTTTAAGGACGAACAAGTTAACAACCTTTTCAGCTCTCTAAAAAACGCTAATCTTATTGATCAAGCAGATAAAGATAGGTCTTTAGGAAGACTTCATAGTGGAGATGGAAGAGTTTATTATAGAATAATTGGTAAAGCGATTTTTTTCACTATTTGGGAAACATTAAAGGCTTTTTTCAAGCAAGTGACAGCCAAGTAGTTTATTCTTGAGTGACTCGGGCAGTAGATTTACCTCTAAAGCGGTTCCAGCCCTGTCTTAGTGGACCATTAACATAGTTTCCCTGCTGATCTCTGGTGTACCAGAATCTCTGGTGACCTTGGGTGGCTGCTGTTTGGCCAACGTTAGCTCCTCCCATAAAGGCTCCAAGGGCAGTTCCAGCTATGCCTGGTTGGCCACCAGCGCCAACAGCTTTTCTGACCATATCAGGAATAGCAGGCGTTCCTAGTATAATTCCAAAAGCAATTAAAGCCTTTACCGCATTGGCATCAAGACCACTAAAAAGAGGCATATTTGCACCTCCCCAACTATTATCTTGATGTAAAATTACCCCAGCGAAAAGAAAGGCTGCAAAAACTGCTGGGAAGATTAAAACATTACCCAATAAACCCTTCCACCAGCTAGTAATTGTGCCACCTCGTCCAGGAATTGACCCTACTAAAATAAATAATGGTCCAGCTATGGTCATAACTAATATCTGGATATAGGCTCCTAGTAATCCAAAAAGCAGCCTAAACATTTGAATAAATAAAGCGATCAATACTACGGCGCAGATAATAGTGGGAACAATCACTGGAGCACCTGCTCCACCAATTACCCCTACAGCGCTTCCCACTATAACACCACCTGGACCAAAAAGTGATCCTACTAGCAATCCAATTACTCCTAGGATGATGGAGGCCATGGGTTGGCCACCAAATACGTTATTTATTTGGCCTTGGCCCCCGTTGTAAAGTGTTCCTAAGGCATTTCCATTAAGACCTGTGGACATAAAAAGCTGGAAGATATTGGCGCTTTGGCCAAGGTTTTTTAATTGGCTGTCATCACCAAGTACGTTATGCAAACCGATATTAGAAAACAAAAATAAATTAATTATCAACTGGATGCCGACAAAAGCTATATCTACTATCAATGCGGCTATAAAATAGCTAAAAGTTACTAGAATTAAACCTATAACCAAGCCCGGTAGGGCAGCCTGGGCAGAGATGACTGTTTGGGGGTTAATTCTTTGCCTGAGCATTATCATTACCCCAATTACTACAAAAACCAAGATAAAAATAACATAAGCCAGATTTCTCATGGCCTGCCAGATTTTTAGAACAGGTGCAACTACTCCGTTACCAGAGCCAACTACATTTTGGGCGTAAGCAGATTTGGGTGAAAGCCCGATATTTTCTCCTAGATTAGCCAGATATAATGAAGCTGAAGTAGGGGTATTTACATAAAGACCAGCCAGGGCTGTGCCCACACTACCCAAGGCTCCACCGTTGGGAACTTGATCATACACCAAAGGTCCTCCATTAACTCCTCCTGCATAACCTAAGCATTTATAAAAAGGGCTTTTACCAGCTAAACTACAAAAAATAGAGTGGCCAATTGATCCTTCGGTGGTGGTTTGACCATGGATAAAGTAATTAAAATTGGCTTGGTTTAATTGTTCACCGGTTGGTAATGTGGCTGCATGGGTGGGGGAGATAAGAATAAATAAACTAGCTATTGTTAATAAAAGACCAGAAAGTACTTTGAGGGCAGACATACTTTTAACTTAGCTGATTTTATGCTTTTTAGCAACTGCTATTGTTTAAGAGGCTGAATTCCGGTGGGGTAGTATTTTTTATAATTTACTTCTTGCCAAGCGTCAATATAAGGTACTCTTTCGTCACCTACGAATGGTTTATTTTGTAGGTTAAGATTTTGATTTCTATTCCTTTGGACCTCCCTGTTTACATCTGTTAATAAATCCTCTGGGACATCTGAACCATAAAATCCAGTTTTATCACCTAAAGATGTGCCAATCTTGTTAAGATTTTGGTTACCAGTTACCCCCATGCTTTGGTTGTCGTCCAGGTTACTATCCTTTGTTGCTGGAGGTGGGTTTATTTCAGAGGGGCGGTCTGATTTAGACAACACATCAGAAAAATCCGTAAAAGCTTTAGTTTTTCCTCCAGCTAAATCTAATTCTGAAGGACAAAAAGTACCAAAAAGGGGGATTCTGCATAATAGCGCTCGGATGAGATCGAAAAGGAAACTTTGCTCAACACCAACCTTAATTGGTGTAGTGGTGGGTATAGGCACTCCTGGCCTTGGGGTAGGGGTAGCATAAACAGATTCTGGAATTAAAGCTTTGGTGGAGATTGCTGAAAAGGCATAATCATTATTTAGGCTTGGGGCGATGACTTTAGCATTTGGAGTTGGGATTGGGTTCCTTCCGGGGTAGCCACTAGGAGTGGGTGTGCCAGATGGATTTGGTTGCTCTGGTGACGGACTAGGTTCTGTTGGGTAACAATAATCCACTTCTTCACCACCTGGTCCAGGGCGACATTGGAAAGAATTTGTGCATAGACCCTGACACGATCTTCCATCTCCTCGTGTGTAATCACATAAATCCCCTGGGTTCCCACATTCTGTACTTGGATGAGGGATAGGAGTGGGTTGGACTGGTTCAGTTGCTTGGTTGCACCCAACTGGGCTACAGGAGATAATTTCATATCTGTGGCAGGAATTATCATAATATCTAGACAGACAGTAATCACAAGATGGGTAACTTACATAACAAGTCTCCTCTGCTCTAACTGGTGTTATTACCCAAAAAGAAAGAATAAATCCTAGTAAGGATATTAATAGTTTTAGCATCTGTTTAATAGATTATGGTGCTTGTAGATTACAATTAAAGCCAATGCAAAACTGGGTAACTGGTACTCCTGTAAAAGCCTCAATTAATCTTAGAACAACCCAGCCTATGGCTAAAAATAGTATTCCAAGAAGAGCCCAAGTCATGGTTTGTCCTGCTGATTGTAATGATTTTGCTTCTCCCCCAGAGGTAAGATACTTAATACCTCCTATTACCAACATCACAGTGAGGATTATAAAAGCCAGAGGTACAGCAAGACCAATAATTCTTAACAGCATTTCTTGGAGTTGTTGGGGTCCAGCAGGCAGTGGGTTTGGCATAAATCCAGCTTACACTAAGGCTTAAAAGGAATCAAGAAGCTGGGGTTGCCCAGACCTTATTTACAACCATCTGCTTCTGTAGGGTCTGGTGCTTGTCCTGCAGGACATTGCTGACCCAAGGTTGGGAGAGATTTTAAATTCAAAATATCAATATTAACTACTTGCCCAACCACCCTGGTGATTAAGAAGGCTAGAGCTAAAATAGCTAAACCGATTAAAGCATGAGTGATTCTGCTTCTAGCTTTTCCAACTGCATCTTTGTCCCCACCAGAGGTGATCCATTGAAAAGCGCCCATGATTAAGAAGGCTAGTACTAGTAAGGCAGCTACCACAAAAATAATAGTCAAAGCATTGGCGATCAATGTTCCTACAGCAAGAGTTGGGGAGATTCCTAAGGCTGGAGGGGTAACGCCTATTTGAACAGGTGTTTGAGCAAAAGCAGAGACAGTAGTTACTAAATATCCTACACTAGCAGCTATGGCAGCAATCTTTTTCATATCTGGTTTAATAATAGGCAGGTTACCAATCACTTGTCAACAGGTGTTTTAAATGAACTTAAAACCAGTGATTTGACCTACTAATCTGACAATTACAAAAGCTAAGGCTAGTAGAACAATCCCAATGATGGCATAAGTTATTCTTTTTTGGGAATTTGCCACTGCTTCTTTATCCCCACCAGAAGTAATCATCTGGAAAGCCCCAATCACAATCATAAATAGAAAAACAATTCCAGCCACGATATAAATTAGGCTTAAAAGATTGGTTAGTACTCTACCAATTCCAATATTCCCTGCTCCAAGGCCAATTACTTGAGGTGGGGGAGTGATTTTACCAATTGCATTATTTATGGCATTTTCAGCAGCACTAGCTGCCCAGGCTGTAGAAGGTGATAAGTGATAAGTGATAAGTGATAAGAAAACTAAAATAGCTTTTTTCATTGGGCTATTAAACTCCATTGGATTCCAAATACTTGTGGTAAAAATTGTAAAACTAAAAAGAGCATCATTAGTAAGATAAATCCTATGATAGCATGAATAATCATATTCCTTCCATCTGCTATGGCATTTTTATCTCCAGCAGAGGTTAAAAATTTAAAGGCACCAAAAACAATAAAAAAGATCAAAGCCAGCCCTGCTATGGTAAAAGCTGGCATCATTAACCTACCAACCCCTTCTGCAAGGGAGTTAATATCTCCAAAACCAAAAAAACTCTTTAAATTAACGGTTTGATTCATTGTGTTCCTACATTAACATTTAATGGAGCGTTAGCTTGCTGGGGGGGGAAGATTTGTTGGATATATTGGCTAAGAGAAAAGGCTACAATAGTGATCACAAAACCAATCAGAGCATAGGTGATTCTAGCTCTTGCCTTGCCCAGTTTTTCTTTATTACCTCCTGCAAAAATATACTCAAATACACCCCAAACTAGCCAAAAAAAGAGTAGCACTCCAGCCATGGCAATAGTAAGAGTTAAAAACTGGGAGAGTAGGTCACCTAAATTAGAACGTGAAAGCTCTGGCCTTAAAAAAGGAAAGCCATTTATTTGTCCTCCTGCTTGACCTGGTAAGCTTAGCGCAATTTCTTTCATCTCCCAAACCCTGGTATATTTAGTATATCAGCTCCAATGATTTGTAAAAGTAGGACGGAAAAAATGATAAATAACAGTCCGATTAAAGCAGAGGTCAGCTGTTCTTGGCCTTTTTTTAAACTTTCTGGATTTCCTTGAGAAGTCATTATCTGAAAACCTCCACTAATAATCAGAAGTAGGGCGATCCCTCCAGCAGCTCCTGCTATAAATTTCATCAACGCCTCTATAAAAGGTTTTGGTTGAACTGGCAAACAACCCAAGGCTGTTTTAATTTGAGTTTTAGCGCCATCACAAAATTCTCCTCCAGATGGAACTGCTGGCCCAGGTGCTCTCGGTGCTGCAGCTGTTGGAGCAGGAGTCACAGTGATTGGATTAGTAGAGGGGTTATTAGTTACCGTAAAAGGTATATTGCTGCAGAAACGATAATAAGTGCGCCCTGTGAGAGTACCCTCCCATCGCTGAGCTCTTACCACTGCCACATAATCACCGTTGGTTAGGATGGGATTGGCTGGGAAGCTGAAACTGCCTGGTGTTACAGAGACGCCATCCACGATAGGGCCTGGTAATGTAGGTACGCTATCAAGTACTTGATCAGGAGTGGGGATGTTAGTAGTTGGGTAAACATACAACAAATAATTTACTGAGTTCACATCATCAGCCTGCACATTAATATTAAACGTCTGGCCATTTTGTATATTTGTCGGCATGGAAAGACTACATCTTGCTTGTCTAATAGCTTCATCGTAAACCGTAATACTACCCAATGGCTGACTACAAGCATCCTTTTCTGTTGAGTCTGTATCCGTTCTGTACTTGAGTTTGACATCATAGGTACCAGACACGCTAGGCATGCCAATATCGAAGCTATTAGTGCCCCCTCTTACAGGTAACTGGTATTGTCCATTTGATCTACTGCCGTTAACATCAATGAAATAGTGCCAATTTTCAGCATAAGTGTCATTAAATGTGATAGTGATGGGGATTGTGGCATTAGTTAAAGCTAGATTGTCAAATTCTACTGAATTAATACGACGGTCACAAATATTAGTGGCCTGGAAGGCACTTATTTGTGTTGTAGGTATAAAAAAAATCGGGGCTATTATTAGTAAGGTAAGAAAAATAAGCAAGTATTTGGACATTAGTTTCAGGTTAGCGTAAGCTGGGCTTTTGTGCAACTGTTTTAAGCCATCAGCTGTGGTAAAATTTAAACATGCTCCACAGAACTGCTGCCCCAAAATTACTAATTGCCCTACTTTTAGTTGTCACAAGTTATTTATTAATTTCTCCTGTTAGGGCAGATGAGATAACAGACTTACAGGCCCAGATTGATGAACTAAATAAAGCCAGGGAGTTATCTGTAGCTGCTACCAAACCCCTAGAAGGGCAACTGGATTCTTTAAAAAGACAACTGGCTCAAATTGAGTACAAGCTACAATCACTCTCCACTAATATCAAACAAAAAGAAAAAGACCTTAAAACCAGAGAAGATAAGCTAGTCACCCAACAAGCCTTACTTTTTACTAGGGTCAGATCCTATTACATCCGTTCCTTTTTTGCCTCACCCCTAATAGTTTTACTTTCAAATAACCCTTCTGGGGATTTATTTAGGGAGCTTACTTACCGCCAGGCAGCTACCAAAGAGGACCAAAGGGTGATTGGTTCAATCACTGGTGACATGTTGGATCTTTTGTCCCAAAAAGAAAAATTAGAAAAAGATAAAACCAACCTAGCTTCTTTACAGGATCAGGTAGATAAAAATGCCACCTTTTTACACGGAGAGGTAAAAAAAGCCAAGGATTATCAGTCTGATTTATCCCAAAAAATTGCTGATTTATCTGCCAAACAGCAGGCCATTTTAGCAGCCAGGTCTGGACAGTTTACTGCCTCCATTGGGGATAGTGAGTTAGCAGATGATTATAATGCCTCGATTAAAGGTTTTAGAGAATCTGCTCCTGCTGGGTCTTTTGCAGTTTTCTCTTTTGGCGCTCATACCCATAGAAAAGGAATGAGTCAATATGGGGCTCGGGGGAGAGCGCAATCTGGCCAGGACTATAAAGCCATCTTAAAAGCTTATTATGGCAAAGAACCTGTGGGTAAAGACACTGGAGGAGACATCAAAGTAACAGGGTTTGGCTCAATGAGTTTTGAGGAAAAGTATCTTTATGGGATTGCTGAAATGCCTTCTAGCTGGCACCCTGAGGCGTTAAAGGCTCAAGCAGTGGCTGCCAGGACCTATGCCTACAGAGCAAAAGTGGCTGGTAATGAGATCTGTACTACTGAAGCCTGCCAGGTTTTTTCCAAATCTAAAGCAGATAATCCTCCAGCTGCCTGGAAAGACGCGGTTAACGCTACTCGTGGCCAAGTCATTGAAGATGTTGTGACCTATTATGCTTCCACTCATGGAGTATTTACAACCACCATGGGTTGGGATACCACAGATGGTTCAGGGGGGTCAAACTTTGTTGACAAGTCTTATGAAAAGGCAGGAGGATCACCATGGGTTTATAAAGCTTGGTATACCCAAGGGTATAGCACAAGTAGTGATAAGTGTGGTAGATCAAACCCTTGGCTTTCTGGAGAGGAGATTGCAGATATTATTAATGCTACCAAATACCGGGATGATCGGGTAACTCCAGTGACCACATCATGTTATCCAGGAACTAACCCATATTCAATGGCAGAACTAAGGGAAAAGGCAGGTGGTCCTTCCAGGGTGAGTTCTGTCAGTGTCATCCAGGGTAATGGATCAACTAATGAACTTGTTTTTCAAACAGATAAAGGGGAAATTAGAGTAAGTGGTGGTGACTTTAAAACCGCCTTTAACCTTAGAGCTCCTGGTAGGTTATCTATTCCTCAAAACGGCTTTGCCTTCTTTAATATAGAGGCAAAATAAATTTTGTAGAGAAAAAGTAGCTAGTTTGTGATATTATCCAATTGAAATGAGCCTAGGTTTTTTTCCATCCTTAATTGATTGTCCCACCAAAATAAAGTTTGCTGATCAAGAAAAAGATGAAGTAATTGAGCTTTTTTTAAGAAGACATTGGGTAACAAATTTATCCTGGCTAGTTTTAACCATTTTAGCCATAGCTCTCCCGTTTATTTTTACTAAAATAAATGAAGTTTTAAAATTAGTCCAAATTACTGTTCCTTCTCAACTAGTTATTTCTGCCTGGGTGTTATGGTACATGCTTGTTGTAGCTTATATTTTGGAGAATTTTTTACACTGGTATTTTAATATCTATATTGTAACCAATACCCATCTGGTAGATATTAATTTTTATAATTTATTAAGCAGGGATGCAACAGAGGTGAGGTTAGAGGATGTCCAAAGTAGTAAGCCTCAGGTGCAAGGAGTTTTAGGCTCTTTATTCAATTACGGTGACCTTACAATCGAGACAGCGGCAGAAAGACAGCAAATCCATTTTGCAGATGTTCCAAAACCCGATTTTGTTAGAGAGAGAATTCAAGATTTACAGGAGACTAAGGAAAGATGATTGTTGAAGGACAGGTGTTATCAGCCATGAACCCTCTTCAAGGTGTTTGGGTAGTAGCTAATTTTTGGATTTTGATTTTAGCAGCCCTGTACTTTGTTTTTAGCTTAATTGTAATTCGTCAAATACATTTGATGACAGAGATTGTAATGACAGAAGCTGCCCCGATAATGCGAGCTTTTTCTATTATTCATGCTGGTCTTGCCCTTGGAATTGTAATATTGTTTATAGGATCCCTTTTTGGTTAAAGGAAGATGCTAAAATCAACCAAAATAATTGGGCTAAATTTTGATACCTACTCAGCTTTATCCTTAGTGCCCAGAGGAGAAAATTTATTACAGCAAGATAAACCAAAATTATATATAGTAGTTTTGATTGAGGGGGATGATGCTTTTACAAAAACTAGGCAGGCTTTATCTGAAGTAGAGGATTTGTTTTATGCATCTTCTGAGCCAGTTGCCAAAAAATTACAAGAATCCTTAGACACTATCAAGCTTTTGCTGAGAGAATCAGAGAGTCCGCAGGTTTTACTGGCTGCTACCTCTGATGATACAAACGGAGCTGTACTATATTTACTAGGACAAGGGGAAGATTTAGAGGCTAATCTTTACAGACATAATCGGGTTAACTCGCTTTATCAAGCGAGCAATGAGCCACAACTGGTATCTGGATTACTTCAACCAGGGGACAGAGTGGTTCTAACCACCCAAAGCTTAAAGGATCTTTTGGGTACAAACTGGCAAAAATTTATTAGTTTACCAGCGGGGGAGTTGGAGGATGAGGTGGCAACTCTTCTATCAGAGGATCAAAATCAACCAGTGGCAGCCGTTTTTATAGATCAAGAAGCAGAGGTTGTGATAGAAGAGGTTATAGAAAATCCTTTTGCGCTTGACCACCAAGACCAGACGCTAATATCAAAAAAGCTTGCGCTTCATCAATTATTGCGTTACAAAAAGCTTCTTATTTTCCCCATAATAATAATTATCTTGGGCTTTGCTGGCTTTGGAGTATATACCAAGTTCCAAAACCAAGGCCAACCTGTGGTTACCCAAAATAGTACACCAGCTGAGGAGGAATCCAAAAAGGTTTTTACTGTTAAAGATTTTCCTTTGTGGCTAGATTTAAATTTAGTAAAAAAAGATTTTAATACCAAAGAACTATCTCTTTCCCATGGAAACATCTTGATCCAAGATGTAGATAAAAAAGTGGTGGTAAAAATTAATTTGGAAAATAAATCTCAGCAGATTTTATCTGGGGGGGATAAATTAGGGGAGATTACCAATTCTTCTTTAAATGGTGATGTTGCCTGGGTTTTATCCAAAGATAAAGGTCTTACTAGAATGGAGGGAGCTTTGGATCCTAGTTTGGTTATTAAAACTGACCCAGAATGGGGAAATATAGTGGATATTTATGGTTTTGCTGGCAATATTTATCTGATGGATGAAGGAAATCCGCCGGCTGGCGGACAGATCTGGAAATATTTGCCAGTAGTAGCTGGTTTTTCTGAAAAAAGGAATTATTTTAGAGATGATACAAAAGTAGATCTTGTGGGGGCAAAAAAGCTACAGATTGATTCATCTGTCTGGATATTAAAAGGTAGTGAGATTCTCAAATTTACCCAAGGTGCCTCAGACTTTTTCTCACTCTCTGGGTTGGAAAAGCCTTTAAAAGATATTAAAAACTTTTTTGTCTCTGACGATACAGAGAACGTTTATATTTTAGAGGGAAATCAATTAGTGGTGGTAGATAAAAAAGGGGCTTATCAGGCATTATATCAATTAGATCAGCTGATGGATGTTTTAGATTTGGTGGTGGATGAAAAAGGTAAAAAGGTTTATTTACTGTCGGGGAGTAAAATATTCTCGCTTGAGCTAAAATAAGAATCTTCGGCAAAACGTGGAGCTTCACTAGCGTCTAGAGTATAATCTCTATATGAAAATTACCAACAGGAGAGCTTTTCATGAATATCATATTTTAGAGTCTCTGGAAGCAGGGATAGAGCTGTTGGGCTCAGAAGTAAAGGCTATTCGCTCAGGCAGGATTGATCTGGGTCAAAGCTATGCCAGAGTTTTAAATGGGCAGATTTATTTAGTTAACGCCAATATCCCAAGATACCAAAATGCCCCTATTAAAAATTATGAACCAACCAAATCCAGAAGATTACTTCTACACCGTAACCAGATCACTACTTTGATTGGAAAAACTTCCTCTGGCGGGATTACCCTGGTACCAGTCTCGATTTATGAGAAAAATAATTTAATAAAAGTTCAAATAGGGGTGGCTAAATCTAAAAAAGAGTTTGATAAGCGCAAGGTAATTAAGGAAAGAGATCATCAGAGGAGAGTAGAGCAAGAACTCCGCGGTAAGGAGTAAATGGCTTGCCCTGAGCGAGCAAAGCGAGTCGAATGGGTGGAGACGAGGGCATTGAGCCCTGTCCAAGTTATTAATCCAAAAACATCTACAAGCTTAGCTAGTATATTTTTAAGTAATAGTTGTAACCTACTAGCAGGAAAACTAATACTTGATTGACTTGTCTTAAATTCCGATCGATCAAACAAAACTATCGGGATAGCAATCCGGCTGTTGTACAATATTTTAAGCATTCCGCCGAATAGAGATAAGCTTAAAATACCCTTATGCTGCTAGGGCGTGGTTTGGTTGCCCAAACACGTTCCTAAGTGCGAACACTTGGGATGCTAATTTTTCCTTAGCATTTATTTTTGAAACCATATTTTACGTTTAATGTTTCCTTAACGGCTTGCAGTTTTTAAAGTGCTAACCTGTCGAATCTGTACGTCCCCGTGAGCTGTATTTTAACAGATTTAGGATGTAGAATCAAATTTAGTGAGCATCCTAGATCTGTTATTTCCAAAGGTTTGTGTAGGTTGTGGAAAATGGGGGAGTTATTTTTGTCCTCAATGTATCCAAAATATTGTCCAACATGATCTGATCTGTCCCCAGTGTAAAAGAGTAGCCATTGGTGGGGCAACTCACCCTGGATGTAGGAGAAAATATAATCTAGATGGTCTCTGGAGCTTGGGGGCCTACCAGAATCCCTTAAAACCAGCCATTCAGAAACTAAAATATAAATTTGTTTCAGATTTAGGGATTACCCTGGTAGATCTAATGATTGAGTATTGGGCAAAATATCAACCCCAATTTTTAGAAGAAATTAAAAAGGATAGGGGAGTAGGTTGGGTGGTTATTCCTGTGCCACTTCATTCAAAAAGGCAAAAATGGAGGGGTTTTAACCAATCAGCACTACTTGGTCAAATATTATCCAAAAACTTAGGTTTAGGATACCAGGAGGCTCTAAAAAGGATTAAATACACCAAACCCCAGGTTGGTTTAAAAGGATGGGATAGAAAGGTCAATATCAAAAACGCCTTCGTTCTTAATTCTACATTCCTAAATCACAAATCAAGTATTTTGTTAATTGATGATGTGTGGACCACTGGGTCAACTTTAAAAGAGTGTTGCTATGTTTTGAAAAAAGGTGGAGCCAAAAAAGTCTGGGCCATTACATTAGCACGTTAGTGCGGAGAGGGTGGGATTCGAACCCACGGTTCCTTGCGGAACATTGGTTTTCAAGACCAACCTGATAAACCACTCCAAGCACCTCTCCTTATTAAACTGATTGATTATACCCTTTTAGCCAGCTTTTTTCCAAAAGATGTTCTTCAAAATGACAGTTAGGGCAAATTAGTTCTAAATTTTCTAAATCGTTATTTTGGCGATTTCTGTCTTTGTGGTGAATTTGCAGGATTTCTATTTTATTATAACTACACTTAGCGCATTGGTTTATTCTATTTTCAAGGAGTCTTATTTTTAACCTTTTAAAATGAACAACTTTATCTTTTCTTCTTCCCCCTAAATATTTAATTCCAGTTCGGTGCTTGTTTGCGCAAGCCCTACTACAAGTTTTCTTGTTAAAATGGGCCATAATTAAATTTCCACAAACCACACAAGGTTTTTCTTTCCTCAATGATCTTCCGTAACATGCTAAGCTACAAAATATATGCCCATGACTTTTTTTAACTTCTGAAGGTTTTCTATAAACTGGCTCACTACATAGCTGACAATTATTATTAGGACGCCGAAGATAACCCATACCCTCACTGTACAACTTCGGGTTTTATTTGTAAAGAAGTAATTATCTTGGCGGAGAGGGAGGGATGAGTCTCCCCGCCAGGGCGGGGCCGAACAAGCTAAAGCTAGTTACAAGCCACTCAACCTCTCAAGAGCTATCAAATTTGCCATAAAGGCAAAATTTGCTATCTCTGCGGAGAGGGAGGGATTCGAACCCTCGGTCCGCCGAGGCGGACAAATCGTTAGCACCGATTCGCACTAGGCCACTATGCGACCTCTCCATGTTGGACTGCTCTCCAACGTGGGTAATTGTACCAAAATCTATCCCCATAGACCAGCGAGTGAGATATATCCTATCTTTGAATGTAAAATTTATGATAAGATTTAGCAGATGGATATCAATCAACTAATTCAAAACCCAGTTTTACTGTTTGTTTTAGCTATTTGGGACATAGTTTGGAAGGGCTTTGGCTTGTGGTATGCTTCCAAAAATAACCAAAGAAATTGGTTTATAGGGATGTTAATTTTTAATACCCTGGGAATTTTACCCATGGTTTACCTCAAATTTTTCCAGAAGAAAGAAAAATAAACTTGATGTATAATCAAGTTAATGCCTAAGTTTTTTACCAAAAACCCTGCTCCCAAACAGCACTCACATCAAGAGGAAGAGGACCAAGATTCTGATCTTTTAAAAACCTTTTTAAGTTGGACAGCACCATCTCGGCCTTTTAGAAAAAAAGATAGGTCTTATTACACCACCATAGCTATTTTGGTAGTTTTACTTATTTTAATTTCACTTTTAGCAAGAGAAATTATTCTTATTGGAGTGCTTTTAGCATTGGCTTTTGTGGCTTATGTCTTGGGCTTTGTCCCCCCAGAAGATATTGAATATAAGATTTCTACCCAAGGGATTACAATTGGAGATCATTTTTACTTTTGGCAAGATTTGGATAGTTTTTGGTTTTCCCAAAAAGATGGCCACCAGGTTTTAAATATTTTAACTCACTTTAGATTTCCAGCCCAACTAATGATTATGTTAGGTGATCAAAAAGAGGAAGAAGTTAAAAGATCTGTAGCTAGATACTTACCTTTTCATGAAATTGCTCCCAAAACCATGATTGATAAATGGGCAGATGGTTTACAAAAGCACTTCCCCCTAGAAAACCCTCAACGCTAAGAAATTGTTTCCAGATCCAGTGTAAAGTATAATCGTTCCGCTTGCGCTACACTTCTTGTATCGCTTTGCGATATAATTCCTCAGTGATGCGCCCGTAGGCTAACGGATAGACCACAGGATTGCGGTTCCTGATATGTGGGTTCGATTCCCGCCGGGCGCACAGTTCAGATAGATCAGAATATCAGAAGATCGGCGCTTCAGATCATCTGGTGTTTCGGTTTTCCGATATTTCGGATGGTGGGGTAGCCAAGTGGTCGTACGGCAATGCTTTCGAAAAGCATCGTCCGCCTCGGCGGACCGTGAGTTCGAATCTCACCCCCACCGCCAGGCTCTTGTAGGCTAATGGATAGACCATAGGATTCCGGTTCCTAGAATGGGGGTTCGAATCCTCTCGAGAGCACTTATATTATGAACCAAGAAATAACTAATCAGCAATTTGTGTCTAGGGGTGGGGTAAAACTCCAGGCAGCTTTGGACCAGTTTAAAACAAGTGTTAAAGATAAGGTTGTTTTAGATGTGGGTTCTTCTACAGGTGGGTTTGTGGATTGTTTACTGCAAAACGGAGCTTCAAAAGTTTATGCCTTGGATACTTGTTATGGAGAATTAGCTTGGAAATTAAGAAATGATCCCAGGGTGGTAGTAATGGAAAGAACCAATATCCTCCACCTGGAGGAGCTTCCAGAGCCGGTAGATTTAATCACCATTGATGCTGGCTGGACAAAATTAGAGCTAGTTTTACCAGTGGTGCAAAAATTCTTAAAAAAAGATGGAGAAATTATTGCTTTACTAAAACCTCATTATGAGGCACAAAAAAAGGATCTAGTTAAAGGTGTGGTGCCACAAGAATTGGTGGAACAAATTAAGGATCAGGTGATAAAAAGGATCCAGGATTTAGGGTTTAAGGTGGAGGGTATAATTGACTCCCCAATTTTAGGTGGAGCAGGGAACAAAGAATACCTCTTACTTTTAAAATCTCTTAATATTACTAAAATCCTCGATTATTGATATAATTGGCAAACTTGGAGAGGTCGCATAGTGGTCTAGTGCGCGCGCTTGGAAAGCGCGTATACCGTAAGGTATCGAGGGTTCAAATCCCTCCCTCTCCGCACAAACTCTTCTTGGGCCACATTTTCTTATTTCATACTTGTTTTTTGGGTTTTTTTAGGATACAATTCGCACAATAATACCAAATGGCTGGGGTTGCTTAGGTGACCGGGCGATTGGGTGATTATAACACCATGGATGATCTAGAATTAATCAAACAGAAGATCAATATTGTAGATTTAATCCAGGAGTATCTTCCTCTTAAAAAAGCTGGTATAAATTTTAAAGCCCCTTGTCCTTTTCATCAAGAAAAATCACCTTCCTTTATGGTCTCCCCAGAACGGGGGATTTGGCACTGCTTTGGTTGTGGTAAAGGTGGAGATCACTTTAAATTTTTAATGGAAAAAGAAGGAGTGGATTTTGCAGAAGCTTTGGAGATTTTGGCCAAAAGAGCTGGAGTGACTTTAAAAAGGAAAAAGAGTGAAGAAAAAGATAAAAGACAAAGATTCTTTGATGCCAATATTAAAGCAGCCCAGTTTTATCACCATATTTTAACCTCTCACCCCTTGGGTAAACCTGCTTTGGAATATTTAAAAAAGAGGGGACTCACTGATCAAACCATTGAAGAATTTAATTTAGGTTATGCTCCTAATTCTTGGGAGTCACTAACTTCTTTTTTGAAAAAAAGAGGTTTTAGTGTTCAGGAGCTAGTAGAAGCAGGTTTGGTGGTTCCTTCTAAAAATGGTGGCTATGATAGATTTAGGGGCAGGATCATGTTTCCCCTCATTGATCTTAAAAAACAAGTAATTGGTTTTTCTGGAAGAATCTTGGGAGTGGGGGAACCAAAATATATTAACACTCCTCAAACTGTTATTTTTGATAAAAGTAGCTTTTTATTTGGAATTCATCTTGCCAAAGGTGATATTAGGACTCAAAACAAAGCTATTTTGACAGAAGGAGAAATGGATATGATTTTATCTTACCAGGCTGGAGTAAAAAACGTGGTAGCCTCAAAGGGGACAGCTTTGACTGCAGGACAAATTGAATTAATAAAAAGGCACACAGAAAATATCTTACTTTGTTTTGATCATGATTTAGCTGGAGATGCAGCCTCTCGTAGAGGTATTGAAATGGCAGATGCAGCTGGTTTAAATATCAAAGTAATTGAAATTCCAGATGGCAAAGATCCAGCAGAGCTGGTTTTAAAAGATAAAAGTTTGTGGGAAAAAGCAGTTTTAGAAGCTGAGCCAATCTATGATTATTATATCCGCTCAGTTGCCACTAGATTTAACCCTAAAACCGCAGAGGGCAAAAAACAAATTGCTGCAGAAATATTACCTATTTTATCTAAGATTAGTGATGCTTTTTCCAGAGAACATTATGTCCAAAAATTATCTGCCCTACTTTCTACGGGAGAAGATATCTTAAGGGGAGAAATTAAGAAGCAAAATACCCAAAACACAGGTTACTCTAGTAACTTTAGACAAACTGTTTCTCAGGTTTCAGCAATTCCTAGGTCCAGAAGAGAGCTCTTGGAGGAGTATTTATTAACCCTGATTTTAAAGATGCCAACTGGTTTAACTTTTGTTCCAAGCTTTCCAGAAACAATTTTTATCTCAGAAAACAACCGTTCCCTGTATGTGTTACTAGTGCTCTTTCTAGATGCTATTTCCTTTAAAACCCAAGCTTTTAATATTAATGATTTTATAAAAAACGTGCCTGCGGAGTTGGTATTATTGGTTGATAGGTTGTATTTACAAGAAATTGATGATAAATTAACGAGTTCGAAGGCTTGGCAAGATGAAATTGGGGTAGTGGTAGCAGAGCTAAAGAAGGCTTTAGTAAAAGCCTCTTTAGAAAAACTATCTGCCCAGATTAAAAATGCTCAAGCTTTTGGTAAAATGGAAGCACTAGAAAGCTTAAATAGAAGATTTAGAGATTTATCAGTTAGGTTAAAAAATTTATAATTTATAACTAAATATGGCAAAAGCAGCAAAGCAAGCACCATTAGATGATAAAAAATTACTTAAACTCGGTCATGACCGAGGCTTTGTAACCCAAGAAGAGATTCTCCAAGTATTTCCTAAACCAGAAGAAGCAGTTGAGGCTTTAGACAATTTCTATATGAAATTGATTGAGGCTAATATTGACGTGTTTGAATCAACCGCAGAAGAAGTGGCTGACGCTGAAAAAGGCACCACTGATTTGGAAAAAGAGTTGGAAATGTTAGCCTCTATGGATGAAGGATCTGTGACTGATCCTGTCAGACAATATTTAAGAGAAATTGGTAGGATCCAGCTTTTAACCGCAGCAGAGGAGATTGAGCTTGCCAAAAGAGCAGAAAAAGGTGAACAGATTGCCAAAGATAGGCTAATTAGCGCCAACTTAAGACTGGTTGTTTCTATTGCTAAAAAGTATGTTGGCCGTGGTATGTCTCTTTTGGATTTAATTGAAGAAGGGAATATGGGTTTAATGAGAGCGGTGGAAAAATATGACTGGAAAAGAGGTTTTAAATTTTCTACTTATGCTACTTGGTGGATTAGACAGGCAATTACCAGAGCCTTGGCAGATCAAGCCAGAACCATCAGAATTCCAGTTCATATGGTAGAAACCATTAATAGATTTAACAGAGCTCAAAGAAAACTAATGCAGGATTTAGGCAGAGAACCCACCCCAGAAGAGGTGGCAAAAGAGCTTGGTATTGATCCAGCCAAGGCAAGGGAGATTATTAAAGTTTCCCAAGAGCCCACATCTTTGGCTACCAAAGTAGGGGATGAGGAAGACTCAGAGTTAGGTGATTTTGTCCAAGATACTGGCTTAAAGCCTGATGAGCAAGCAACTAGAGCTTTATTAAAAGGTCATCTGGATGAAGTTTTAGATTCTTTATCACCAAGAGAAAAAAGAGTGCTGCAGCTAAGGTTTGGTTTGGAAGATGGAAAACAAAGAACCTTGGAAGAAGTTGGTAAAGAATTTGGTGTAACCAGAGAAAGAATTAGACAAATTGAGGCCAAAGCTATCAGAAAACTTAGACACCCCACCAGGGCCAAAAAACTCAGAGATTATCTCGAATAATCTTTCCCTAATCAGCATAGATCAGGCGGTAGGTTCTAAATTGGTTCTTCTCCAGGACAGTAATTTTTATATTCATACCGCTTATTCCTTTAATTTTTTCTTTTACTGCCAGAGATAGGTCTGCAATTAAACCATACTCTTCAAATCCTCCGTGGTCAGTGACCTCGGCTACACAAGATAAACCATTATCCATATTAGTTATTAATACTATCGAACCAAGTGGTGCTCTCATAAAAGCAATGGTATGGGCATTTTCATTAAAAGGTTTCCCGTTTGACATGATCTGGCCTTCACTGCACTGATCGCAACCTGCTTTTGAATAATAGGTGGCCTTCCCCATCCAAGTATCCTGAGTAGGATGATATCCTAGGGGGATTAATTGTTCTTGTTTGTGCGGTGCCAGCTCTATTAACGGTAGGGCTTTTGTGTTTTGGGGCAGTGATAAAAAAGAAGCACCAGCAACTATGGCAGCACTGCCAAAATTAACCACTTTTTGTTTTAGATTGTTTTCACTTTCTCTCATAAAACTCCTTGGTCAAAAAGACCACAAAAAACTTCAATAATTTTTTTAAAAAAGGGAATACTTAATTTAAAGAAGAATCCCCTTCATTCCCCGATTTAATCGGGGGATGCTTAGGTAGATACTCATCAACGCTGTTTGGTTACAGCTACGATTGCGGCTAGGGGGGTTTGTTTACCCTGAACTTGCCGAAGAGTATCTTTTACTCAAGAAGGTTGAGCGCTTTTCATGCACCATTTGGTACACGATAGTTCTAGCATCCACGAATGAGTTATTTTAACTCATCTTGAGGCTATTTAGCAATAATCTTCCTCACATTTGTCATTATAGCTGTAGGGGTTTTATAAGATCAGCCTCGGTGGTATAATTACTTCGTTCTTTAATAATCCTCTGTAGCTCAATGGCAGAGCAGGTCGCTGTAAAATATTGCAGCTTTCGGTAGAAATACCGGAATGATAACCGGGCTAATTCGGGGAAGTCCTAAATAATATTAGGATAATCCCGAGCTAAATCCTCGCCACGGCGGGGTAAATGTGTAGAGACTATATACCCGGAGCCTAAAATCCGCCTTGGTGGATCATGGTTATAAGATAGTCCAAGCCTTTTGGTAACAAGAGGGCACTTGTAACGACAAGGTTGTAGGTTCGAGTCCTACCGGAGGAGCTGAATTGTTATTAATCTGACCATATTGGCAAAAAACTATGAACAGTTTATTTGTAATAATATTGCTTGGTATAAGTACAGTCTTAGGATATTGGAGCTATCGAGCAAGTGTTTGTTATGATGCAGGTAGCGATAAAATAAAAGAGCATAAAAACGCTCCGTGGCAGTGGAAATTTTTTGAAATATGGAATTTTTCTATAAATTTCTTTTTAGGAGGACTGATAGGTTATTATTTTATCTTGGTAAGATGGAACTCAATATCAAAAGACGGAATCTTAAATATTGCTGATTTTGTTCTCTTTTTTATTTTTGCAATGTGTCTTTTAAGATGGTTCCCTTATCTAATAAAGAATTTTACCGAAGGAATAACAGTAATTCTTAAAAGGGTTTTAGATAAGTAGGTTTACATAGGTGATTCTTTTGTTAGTAATTTAATTTCTTTTAATCTTTCTCTCGCTTGTTCAGCCCATACAGAGTTTTGAAAAGCCTTGATACAATTAGACAAAGCTTTGGTCAGAGCAAAACTAGGAATAGGGAGCTGAATTCAAAATGCCCACCTTGTGTGGGTGTTTTTGAAATTATTTCTTCATTAGAGGGTTGAACTAGCTTTAGCTTGTTCGCCCAGCTGCCAAAGGCAGATAAGGATTTTATCCAAGCGTCAGAGCAAAGTACGTTTATAGCTTCAAAATAATCCTAGTCTTTGAACTTCTGATATAATCCAGATAAGCATGTTGCAACGGTTAAAAGAAAAGGCTCTTGGTTTTAGTTCAATTTTGGATAAGTTTCCTGAGGTAAGGTATGCAGGCGACCCTGTGTTAAGGGAAGTTGCACAACAAGTATCTTTTGAAGAAGGCATCGAGTTAGGTAAACGACTAGGTGACGTTTTAATGCGTTATCGAAAAGAAGTTGGTTATGGTCGGGGTTTTGCGGCACCTCAAATTGGCGAAAATAAAGCTGTGTTTATTACTTTTGTCGATGATAAATTTACTATTTTTATAAACCCACAAATAACGGAACGCTCGCAAGAAACTAACTTCTACCGTGAACTATGTTTAAGTTCGGGGATAATGGCTGTTGATACCGAAAGACCAGAATGGATAGTTATGGAATGGGTTGACGAAAATGGTGTAAGGCAAAGCGGAAAGTTTGACGGATTTTTAGCAAGACTATACCAACACGAAGAAGCACACCTTCGGGGCCTAATTAACTTAGACGAGGCTTTGGAAGGTGGAATAGAGTTTGCACTTTTTGACCCATTAAAGGAACAATTACGCAAAACTAGGCATTAATTGCTAGTCCTAAGTGTGCCAACTGAGTGAAACCAATTTTGAGTTTTGTTTGCCCAGCTGCCACAGGCAGATAAGGATTTTATCTAGTCGAGGAGTAAAAAGAGTAATCTTACCGTATCCTTGCCTAATTCTAGCAGATCTATTATTTGGAGTCGTTATCGTAACAGCATGTTAACAGAAACGACAGTTTCCCGAACAGATAGCCCGAACGTCACTCTAACCAAGAAAGAAGCAACCGGTTCCCAGACATTTGAACGTATAATTTATTTTTTGTTTGGAGTACTGGAAATTTTATTAGTTTTTCGTCTTGTGCTGAAATTAACCGGAGCAAATGTTCTTAGTGTCTTTGTTGGGATAGTTTATGGCTTAACTAATATTTTTATTTTACCTTTTGAAGGAATATTCCGTCGGGGCTTTACATCTGGTATAGAGACAACCTCTGTCTTTGAGCCATCAACACTGATCGCAATTATTGTGTATGGTGTTTTAGCTTGGGGAGTTGTTAGATTGGTCAGGATACTATCCGGCCAGAGGCAGTCAGGGGGCGATAAAGCATGAGTCTTTCTTCTGCAAACTTAAGTCCTTTGGCATCTCTTGTCGTTGGGATATTAATCCTGATCTTTCCGAGATTTCTTAACTACTTTATTGCTGGTTATCTTATTCTTGTTGGTATTATTGGGTTGGGTCTAATAAAATAATCAACCCCATATTTCTTCTTTGCCATCTAAGCTACATCTTGTGTATGATGTGCCTTACTGCAGATTCTCTGACACTCCCGTAAACTTGGTTTATCATAAGCAAACTAAAACAAGTTAACTTCAGGAAGAGAGAGAAGCAGCCATGAAAAAGGTATACTACGTACTGAGTCTTATGCTCTTTTACTTTTTATGGGTAAATGTAGTTACCTTCTTGTATGATATCCCCATTGAACCAGACTATCCTATGTTAAGAGCCAGATTAGGTACTATTATGCATCATTCTTCCGATGGTCTAAAGGAGGTGAAGGGAGCGGCCAAGGATTCTAACGTCATAGCTCATACCTACTGCTATTATCCAAAGGCTGGGGCAAAAAGTAAGTTAATTATTAAAAGGCAGGATGATGGTTGTAGTGAGTGGTATGGGCAAGTAGTCTTTTATGAAGCAAGCTATGTGTCAGAAAGAGAAAAATATTGGTGGTCAAAAGAACAGCATATTCAAGATTGTGCAGGCTGTGACGATTTACTGGCAAAAAGATAGTAGAGCTATGGTTGAAGGAAGCAAAAAAAGTTGAAATAAAAAGCACAATCTTCTAAGTTTAAATTATGAATAAGAGAAGACCCATAGTTTGATAATTAGTCTATTTTAAGGTATAATTACTACTCATGAGATTGTTAACTGAAAGTCCACAAACAGGAATTATCACCCAAAACCCAGCTCTTTTGGAAGAAGTTAATATTTTGTATGGGAGATTGTACCAAGATAATTGTGATATGTTGTTAAAAAATGGATGGTGTTACCAGGTAGCAAGAGAGTTAGAAAAGCTTGGACTAGAGTATGTTGAGGGATATTTTTGGGCAGATAATTATTTTGGTAATCCAGGGAAGCACTCCTTCGATCATGCTTTTACTGTGGATCGCGAAGATAATATTGTTGATCTAACTCATATACAGTTTAATCCTCATTTATATAAGCCCTTTTCTGAGCAGGTGTTGGTGCTTACCCCAGATAATCCAAATTGGGGAAGGTATGTTAAAAACTATAAATATCAGGCACTAGATTTGGTAAGATCAATCCGCCGTAAGATACTCTTTGGTGCCTCTCTTCCTGTATAATACACGGATGCTTAGTGTACATAATTTATCTTTTGCTCATAATGCACATCAAATTTTTGATGATGTGACTTTTTCTGTGCTTGATGGACAAAAAGTGGGGCTGATTGGTCCCAACGGGGCTGGTAAGAGCACTCTATTAAAGATTCTCTGTAAACAGGAAACTTCTCAGTCAGGAAAAATTGAAATCACTGGTACCATTGGTATTGTACCTCAAGAAATAAAGCATGATCCTGTAATGGAGGCATCCAAAACTATCCAAGAGTATCTTAATCCAGACCACTCCAGGCTTGATTATGAATTACACAAAATGCTGGCTGGTGTAGAGCTAGGTGAGCTTGATATAGAATCTTCTCCAACGGTATTAAGTGGGGGGCAAAAAACAAGACTGGCTTTAGCCAAAGCACTTTTAGCTCAACCAGATATACTACTTTTAGATGAACCGACTAATTTTTTAGATACCAAAGGTAAAAAATGGGTGATGGGTTTTTTAAGTAATTACCCAAAAACTTTAATCTTGATTTCCCATGATCTAGAGCTCTTGGATAAGTATATTGATAAGATTTTATTTGTAAACGGTCATCTAAAAAAAGTAGAGGAATACAAAGGTAATTACACTCAAGCCATAGCTTTGAGGGCAGAAAAGGACGCAACCTTAAAAAAACAAGTTCATGTTGAGCAAAGAAATATTGCAAGACTGGAAGAGAGTACCAGGGTGGTAGGAGTGAGGCAAAGGATTATGCTGCAAAGAAGGATTCATAAATTAAAAGAAAAATTACCTGATTTACCTCCTGAGGTGAGATCTATTCAATTTAAGCTGCCTGAGCCAGCAGTGGTAGGAGCATTACCAATTAAAGCCATAAATATTTCTAAATCTTATGGAGAAAAACAGGTATTAAAAGGAGTGAATATATCTATAGAAAGAGGAGAGTGTGTGGCTTTAATTGGACAAAATGGTGTAGGTAAAAGTACTTTAATAAAAATACTCATGGGGTATTTAGAGCCTGATACAGGAGAAATTTTTAGAGAACCTAACTTAAAGGTGGGTTATTATTCACAAGAATTTGAAAACCTAGACTTTAAAAAGAATCTTTTAGAAACTGCTATGGGTGTGAGTAACTGCCCAGAAAGCGTTGTCCGTCCAGTTTTGGCAAGATTTCTATTTCCTGCTAGTAAAGTTTATCAAGAAGTCGGGACTTTATCTGGTGGTGAAAAAACCAGACTATCAATTGCTCTTTTACTACTACAGGACTATAACTTATTGATATTGGATGAGCCAACTACTTATTTGGATATAATGTCTCAGAGTATTATTTTACAGGTGTTAAAAGATTATCATGGAGCCCTGTTGATTGTGTCCCACACAGAAGATTTTATCTCTGAGCTAAAACCAAAAAGAGCCCTGATCCTACCTGAAAACTATTTTGATATTTGGTCTGAAGATTTTTTAGATCGTGTTTCTAGCACCTAGGTTTTAATTGTATATTTAAAAGCAGTAGAAGTGATGGGTGAGTGGTTGCAAGATCTTGATTAATCATAAGAGGAGTATTAATATCCTGATATGAGTAGAATAAGAGAATTAGAAAGTGCCTATCAGGAGCTTTTCGGCTATCACTTAAGATCACTTCCTGTGACTCCTGCTAAAGGACTAAAACAGCTTTCTGATGGGACAGAGATTGCGACTACTTTATTTGAAACAGATCTTGGGATTCAGGGGATTTTGGTGCAAGTTGCTGGAAAAGAAGAGGTTTCCTTTAAAGTAACCCAGGAAGGTCTACAAGAATATACCCATGAAGGAGAGACTGCAGTTTCAAGATCAAATCTTTTACTTGTTCCTGATAGTGAGAGGGCTTGGTTAAGATATCCAGGAATAGACCCCTATGGGACAGAGCAGGATCGTTTTTCAGGAGCAATCAAACTATTAATTACTTGGTTAAGATCAGTTGATACTAAGGGGATTTTTACACCTCCACCAGTTGAGATAAGACCAAGAATAAATACTTTCGCAGCAGCCAGGAGGTTGGAGCGACTTTTAATGGGGGCTAACCCCAGATTCAGGATTTAAGGACTTTGTAATACTAATAAGGTAGGGTTTTGATAATATCAAAAGAAAATACTAGAGAAGAGGTGTTTTGGTCAAACTTAGTATTAATAAAGATATTTAATTGATCCAGAATGCTTTTGGCAATAAATCCTTCTAGACCGCTTCCTAAATGTAAATTACTTTTATTGGTAAGGCCAGAGTAATACTGTACAAAAAGTTTTTGAATCTCTTGGTTAGATATCGAATAGTAAGGAATGGTTACCAATAGGCTCACTAATTGACTGTTTTGTTCATTATGTTTAACTGATAACTCTACTTGTTGTCTTGGCTTTGAAGAGGCAAGAAGTAAGCTAAGATCTAAAATCTTCTGTATAGCAATAATAAACCAATGTTTATCTACTGGAACTGTAAATGGGGATAGGGGAAGGGCTTGAGGGGTAATGCCCTTATCTAGAAGAAGTAATAAGTTGGCCTCATCGTTTTCTTGGGAGGAGAGAGTAAACTCTAATTTAACACCTAAGGCTTGCGCCAAGTTTTGTTTACTAGCCACTATTTGTTTCCCTAGTGCTGCCAAATCTTCTGGAGTGGGGTTATTATTAATAGGGTGATCCTCTAGCTCGTAAGCTAATGTCAAATCTGTTTCAGTTTTATTAAAAAGTTCAAATTTAGACAGGGTATCATTTAATCCAGCCTTAGTGAGTGTTGTTTTTAGCTGCTCGGCGAGTAGCTTGTGTTTAGTTAAAGCTTCTTCTAAATCAGAATGTTTTTGTAAGCCTTTTTGTTTTTGAGGATCAGTAATTAAAAAAACAATTTGGCTAATTTCATTTTTAGAATTAGTAACCGGGCGGATTTGAATAGCCACCGACTTTGGTTTTGGATCACTCGGAGCTTGGAAAAAGAAACCATTTATAATTCGGATTACTTTATCATCCAGTATCTGGTCAATAGATAGCTCTTTGGCTGTTAAAGGGTTATTATTGCTATCCTTTAAGGGGATAAAATCAAGCATGGGGTGATTTAAATAGGTATCTGGTATTAAGCCGAGTGATTGTTCTACTGTGTCATTAGCAGAGAGGATTTTTAGGCTTTGGTCAGTGACCACTACCATCTCTTTTATATTATTTAAAATTGACTTTTCTCTTTGTTCTCCTGTTTCTGCATATTCTTTTAAAGCTCTTAGTAGATTGTCTTTTAAATGATAGCTGTACATCAAGTACTGGGCTAGGGGAATGACAATAATAAAGGAGATAAAATATAAAATAGCGGTTCCAGGATCATCCCGGAAAATAGTTAATATCTGAGGAGTCAAAGAAATATTAAATACGAGAATAATTAGGGTAAAAACAAGAAAAATAATCGATGAAGAAATATCAAGAAGAAAACTTGAACCTAATGTATATAAATGGACAAGAATAAGAAATGAGCTATAAATACCACCGGTTGCCAAAATCAAGACCTGAACAAAAAAAGAGCTTATTCCTAGGCTAAAAAGATATAATACTTTTTTACTGCCTGTATTAGCAGGCCTACTGGTTAAACGACCAGCAGATATTAGTAGGATAACTAGTAAGGCAGCGGTAATTTGTTGTAGCAATGGAATCGGTGCATGAAAATATATCAAAGCCAAAGTGATAATAGAAGAAACGGCAAATACTAGTGATGGCCATGAAAGCATATCTAAAACCTATTCTAGATATTTATTTGTTTTCTGTCTATAAGTCCTAATTTAGTAATTAGTGTTACTGATAAAAAACATAACTACTATTATCATCCAAAAGCTTTGATATACTTACACCACCGTGGTTTATATTATTAAGTATTTGGCAAATATTGGGGTGGCCTCTAGAAGAAAAGTGCAGGAGATGATTCAGCAGGGGGGTGTTGTGGTTAATAATCAAGTGGTTATCAATCCAGCGCTTTTAGTTGATCCTTTAAAAGATGAGATTTTAGTAGACGGGAAAAAGATAAAAAATCAAAAAAACCTAGTCTATATTATTTTAAATAAACCTAAAGGGGTTGTCTCTACTGCTTCTGATGAGCATGATAGGGCAACTGTAGTCTCTCTGGTTGGTTCCAACCAAAGGCTTTATCCAGTAGGAAGATTAGACCAAACTTCTTCTGGGTTAATACTTTTGACAAATGATGGGGACTTGGCTAATAAATTGACTCACCCTAAATTTTATACTCCTAAAACTTATGAGGTCTTGGTGGTGGGGATTGTTAGTCCTGGGCAGATAATCAGATTACAAACTGGAATAAATCTAAAAGAGGGTAAAACTGCTCCAGCTGAGGTAGAAATTTTAGAAGATCTCCAAAAGAAAACGGTTTTAAAAATAGTCATTTATGAAGGTAAAAATCATCAAGTTAAAAGAATGTGCTCTATGGTCGGGTTGGAAGTTTTAGCTTTAAAAAGAGTGGCAATTGGATCAATTGGTTTGGGTAATCTAAAACCAGGTGAGTACAGAGAATTAACTCACAAAGAAATCTCTTTATTAAAAAAGTAATTGGCGTCTTGTAGGATACCTGCTTGTTTTGTACAATGGCTTCAACTCTGCCCAACATGGAGGAGGTGAATATATGAGTCGTAATATTACTATTTTGGTTATTATTTTAGTGATTTTGTTAATTGCAGGTTACCTGATTTGGTTAAGGGGAAGGTTTCAGGCACCAGAAACTGCTGCTGTAGCCGTTCCAACTCCTACTGTTGCAGTTAGCCCAACTATTGTAGCAAGCCCCTCAGCTGCTATTAGTCCATCATCTAGCCCATCTGCTACGCCCCGGGTGACTCGTGCAGCCACTACATCTGGTCGAACAGTGAGATAAAGGTTATGAGCGATTCAAAAGTAGAAAAATTAGTCATTATCGGCGCAGGTCCTGCTGGGTTTACAGCGGCTATTTATGCAGCCAGGGCTAATATGGATCCCTTGGTACTTTCTGGTAGATTAACTCTTCCGCAAATAACGCTAGCAACAGAAGTAGAAGATTATCCTGGATTTCCTGATGGAATTAGTGGATCAGAGCTATTGACCAAAATTAAACAACAAGCAGAAAGGTTTAAAACCAGGATCGTCTATGAGGATGTAACTTCGGTTGATTTTACAAAGAACCCTTTTGAGATTAAAACTGATAAAAGCAATATTTTGGCCAAAACAGTTATTTTGGCAACTGGTGCTTCCCCTGCTTGGCTGGGTTTACCATCTGAAAGAAAATTAATTGGCCGGGGTGTTTCTGTTTGCGCAGTTTGTGACGGGGCCTTTTTTAAGGGTAAAAAAGTAGCAGTTATAGGAGGAGGGGATTCGGCTATGAGAGAAGCTCAGCATTTATCCAAAGTAGCCCAGAGTGTAGTAATTATCCACAGACGGGATGTTTTCCGGGCTCAAGCTGCCCTACAAGAGATGATCAAGGCTAAGGAAAATGTGAGCTTTTTGATGAACTCTGTGGTGGAAGAAATTATTGGGGAAGAAAAAGTGACTGGTTTAAAGATTAAAAATATTGAAGATGGAAAAGAAAATCAGATTGAAATAGATGGTCTTTTTGTAGCAATTGGCCATAAGCCCAATACTTCATTTTTGGTAGGACAGTTAGATCTAGATGAGCAAGGATATATAGTAGTAAAAAATGGGACCCAAACTTCTGTGCCAGGGGTTTTTGTTGCTGGTGATGTAGGTGATCCCAGATATAGGCAAATTATCACTGCAGCTGGAGCGGGGGCAAAAGCTGCTTTGGATGCAGATGAATACTTATGACCTTTGCCTTTTGAATTTATCTTCCAGTATAATAAGGCTATGTTAACTGCCCCAGAAACCCAAGAAGTAGAAATGCAGGGTGAAGTTGCCCAAATACTAGGGGTACCACAACCTGAAGTTACCCCAATACTAAATCAAGATCCTTTAAAAGGAGAGTCTCTTTTAGAAGGATTATCTGACGCTGTAAATAGGAATCAAGGTGGAGAAGGAACAGAGAAATCAGTAAAGTTTAGAGATATATTACTTGCTAGATTCCAGAAAATAGCTGGTAAGATCCCTGGGGGACAGCTAGTAATAAGGAAGAATAATAACTAATGGAAGTGACTGCAGCTGCTGCTGAACCAAATATTTTAGGGACTGTAGTATTGATCTTTGCTCTTTGTATAATTCTGGCTGCCCTAATCCTTGCTGGGATTTATTTTAGCCGTTATTTTATTGCTTGGTATAGAGACAGGGATCGGGAAAAATATTCCCTGGACTCGGTGCTTCTACAAGTAAGAGTCCCCAGAGATAATGAGATTAAAATTGATGCAGCAGAACAGCTCTTCTCCTCGCTTTTTTCTATCAAAAAAGATACCGGTTTTAAAGGCTCCAAACCTCAAGCCCATATGTCTTTTGAAATAGTGGCCCTCCATGAATCAATTCATTTTTATATAGCTGTTCATAAATCCTTACAAGATCTGGTAGAAAAACAAATCCATGGGGCTTATCCTGATGCTGAAGTAAAGGTGGTGCCAGAATATAATATTTTTTCTGAAAATGGGCAAACTGCTTATGCCATGTATAATCTCAAAAGCGCTGATTATTTCCCCATTAAGCTCTACCGTGATTTGCCAACAGACCCTATGTCTGCTTTAACTTCAGCTTTGGCTAAGATGCAAGGTGATGAAGGAGCCGTGGTGCAACTTATGATTGCTCCCGCAGGTGGAACATGGAAGGATTTGGGTAAAAAATGGGCTAAAAAAGAAAAAGATCCAGGTAAGCCAGATGGTCCTCCCAAGGCGCCACCTGATGCTAAACAGTTGGAAGCTGTGGAAAATAAATTATCGAAGCCTGGGTTTAATGTGGCTTTAAGGATTGTGGTTTCTTCTGATTCCAAAGATAATGCCAAGGCTCATCTTGCCAATATTAAAGCTGCTTTTGAGCAGTTTTCTGGGCCATATAATAGTTTTTCTGGAGCCAAGATTAAATCTGAAAAAGGTTTTATGACTGATTTTATCTACCGGTATTTTCCAATGTTTGCCAAAACTTCGGTTTTAACACCAGATGAAATTGCCTCAATTTATCATTTTCCAAATAAATCCGTCCAAACACCCTATATTATTTGGTTGGCAGCCAAATCTGCTCCAGCCCCAGAAAAGATTCCTACATCGGGTCTTTATTTAGGTAAATCATTTTTTAGAGGCATAGAAAGACCAGTATTTCTTTCTGATAGTGATAGAAGAAGACATATGTATATTGTGGGAAGAACTGGTACAGGAAAAACTCAGTATTTATTAACTTTGATGCTTCAGGATGTTTTGGCTGGTAAAGGACTTTGTTTTATTGATCCTCATGGAGATGCTGCAGAAGAATTATTGGCTTTGATTCCACCTAATCGGGCTCAGGATGTGATTTACTTTGACCCAGGAGACACTCAAAGACCTTTTGGAATGAATATGTTGGAGGCAACCACGGAGGATGAAAAACATTTTGTGGTGGCCAATATTATTGGACTGATGTACAAGCTTTTTGATCCCAATAAAACCGGTATTATTGGGCCTCGGTTTGAGCATGGTGTTAGAAATGCCATGTTAACCGCTATGTCTGTGCCAGGTGCTACTTTTGTAGAAGTTATGAGGATGATGCAGGATCCAGAGTATGTCAAAGAAATTTTACCCCTAGTTTCCGATCCAGTGGTAAGAAGATATTGGACAGATCAAATTGCTCATACTTCTGATTTTCATAAATCAGAAGTCTTGGATTACACGGTTTCTAAATTTGGCCGTTTTGTTACTAATAGAATGATGAGAAATATTATTGGCCAATCTAAATCATCTTTTAATTTAAGACAGGTAATGGATCAAAATAAAATCTTGATTGTGAATTTATCCAAAGGAAAGATGGGGGAGGAGAACTCCAACTTCTTAGGGTTAATTTTAGTTCCCAAGATCCTCCAAGCTGCCATGTCTAGGGTGAATACTCCAGAGGACCAAAGAAAAGACTTTTTCCTTTATGTAGATGAGTTTCAAAACTTTGCTACAGATACTTTTGCCACCATTCTGTCTGAGGCTAGAAAGTATAGGTTAAATCTAGTAGTGGCCAATCAATTTGTAGGTCAGATCCAAGAAGATATCAAAAACGCTGTTTTTGGAAATATTGGTACTATGATGGCTTTTCGGGTAGGAGTTACTGATGCCAATATGCTCCAACATGAATTTGCCCCAGTTTTTTCTGAAGCAGACCTGGTCAATATTGAGGCTCAACATATGTATGTCAAAACCCAGGTGATGGGAGAGCCGGTACCACCATTTTCTATTAATGTTAGTAAAGACTTAAAAGCTTGGTATGGTATGCAAAAACAAGACATTGCCCAGGCCATCAAGGAGCTATCCCGTTTAACTTATGGTAGGGATGCTAATGAAGTAGAGGGAGAAATTATTACTAGAGCCAAACTTTAATATGGAATCAATTAGTAAAATTTTTTATCTTTCAGGATTCATTTTTTTATTAATGGGGCTTATTTTTAATATAGTTCCCAGCCTTCCTAGATTACCTGGTGATATTAATATAGATAGGGGAGGATTTAAAATCTATATTCCCTTTGTTTCTGCCATTATTCTTTCTGTTGTTCTCACTATATTACTCAATTTCTTTAGGAAGTGATCAAATTGTGCTAAAATACCCAGGAAAGAGTGTGTCTTGCAATTAAAATTTGGAGCTGTAGCTCAACGGTAGAGCGAATGTCTTATACACATTTGGTTCCTGGTTCGAATCCAGGCAGCTCCACCAAATTACAATTGAGCGTGACACAACTGGTTTCAGATCCCAATCTTGACCTGTCCACAATTTATCTTATTTTCCTAAATCTTCTTCTTGGGGGTTGAAGTGTTCTAAAATTGGCAATGTATCTTTCTCCGCCCATAATAAACAGTTTTTTAGCTACTTCAGGTTGTGGTTCGTTCATAGAAGCTATTAATGCATCAGCCCAAGAGATAAGGGTTGTGGCAAGGCTGATGCCTGTCCGATCTCGTAAGTAGAGTTGAGTTGTTTGCCTATAGATATTAAACACACCCCCGATGGCGCTTTCTGTTGCTTGGCCTTTTCTTGCTACTTTTTCAACAAATTGTTGTATGTCGTTGCCTTGTGTAGTTTCAATAGTTTGCCAAATATTTGCTGGAACAATCCCATAGAGAGATATAAAATACTGAAAATCTAATTTTGTATAGATTTTTCCTAGAATGGATCCTATGCGGTTAGCTTCTGCAAGAGAAACACTGGCTGCTATGTATGAAGGAGGAAAGCTTTTCTGTTTAGCCTCGGCAACAACTGTATTAGATTGGTTTAGTCGGTAGGGATCTTCTTTCCAGCAAGCTTTTATGGAGCGAAAGATTTTTTCTTCCCAATATTGTTCAGGATATTCTGCGGCCATATTAAAGTTCTTCTAATTTTGCCTTGTCCTCAGAGGTTCTGGAGGGGATATATTGTAAGTATTTCTCTGTAGTGGAAACTCTTTTATGACCAGCTAGTTTGGAAACTAGAGTTAAAGATATTCCTGATTCTAATTGATGAGCTACCCAGGTGTGCCTTAAATCATTAACTTTGGCTCCTTTTATTCCTGCTAATCTAAAATATCTATCAATAGCAGTTCTGATATTTCTTACCAGTAAGGGCCTACCAGTTTTAGTCACAAAAAGGGCTTTGTTGGCAGTCTTTGGTCTAATCTCCAAATATTTCTTTAAAGATTCAATTACAGGTTTGGTTAAAGGTATAGTTCTTTCTACAGATCCCTCTTCTGGGTGAATATAAACATTTGGATTTTCTGCATCTAGGTGTAGATCATCAATGGTGATTTTGGATAATTCTCCAATCCTTACTCCAGTTTGAAGTAAAACTTCAATTACAGCAGACATTCTAATATCGCCACGGGCTGCATCCCTTAGGGCTCTGTATTCCATTTTAGATAAAATTCTAGGTGGTTTGCTTTCAAAAGTAGGATGTCCTAGGTCATCAGCTGGATCGGAAGTAATAATGCCAGAAGATTTAATAAATTTAAAGAAAGTTTTAGTTGAGTTGGTTTTTCTAGAGATAGATTTTAAAGTATAGCCTTCTTTGACTAGCTTTTGCATAAAATCATTTAAAGATTCAGTAGTAACTTTTGTGGGATCAGTTATGCCTAAGGAATTAAGGTAATCCACTAGTTGCTCAACATCTTTGCCATAAGCTAAGATGGTAGCAGAAGAGCGGCTTTTGCCCTTAAGATGTCCAATAAATTGTTGTCTTGCGTCAGATAAAGTTATCATATTGAGTGGTCATATTACCACAACAGTTGGGTAATATCAAGATATTATAGGCTAAAAGTCAAAAAGTCAAATGGCTAAAAAAATTATCTATATTTTATTTATTATTCTTACTCTAGGGTTTTTTTATAACTTTGGGAGACAAATTTATGAGTCATTACAATCTGGAAGTAGATTTGATAGGGAGGTGGAGGATTTATCCAAGCTTCAACAAAAAAATTTTGAGCTCAAAAAGAGGCTAGAGGAGGTGGGTTCCACCCAGTTTATTGAGGAACAAGCCAGAGATAAACTCAATTTATCTAGATCAGGGGAAACCATGATGATTATTCCCCAAGAAGAAATTAATAAAATCTTAGAGGCAGGAAAACCAACCCCCACACCTTTACCCAACTGGCAAGGCTGGTTAAAATTAATCATTTAGGTTTGAATAATCTCAAAATGGGTGTATAATAGCTTCGCGGGGTAGAGCAGTGGTAGCTCGTCAGGCTCATAATCTGAAGGTCCTAGGTCCGAATCCTAGCCCCGCAACCAAAAAAAGTTCCCGCCTTGTGCGGGACTTTTTGTATCAGAACCTCTTTTTTGGTAAAATAAGCTTCATGGCAGGGTAGCTCAGTCAGTTAGAGCGCGGCACTCATAACGCCGAGGTCGTGGGCGCGCACCCCACCCCTGCTACAAAGTTAATAGGATTTTTGAACCTTATCTCCAGCTAGGTGGTTTGGGATCACAAGAAAACCATCTTTTCTGGCGATGACGTATGTTTCTCCACTCAATCTAACCAATCTGCCAGTTTCAATGACCTCGCCCACTCTAGTCATTACCCCCCAAGGAGCCCTGCTCATTCTCCGTCGAAGGGGTATTTCTGCAATCCAACGAACCGCTGCGTGTACGAGGGCACTTAAATCAGGCCTTAGGGAAAAAAACTCGGATTCTTGTTTAGAATAACCAATTTTGGCAAGACCCCCTTTTTTAAAATAACCAATTTCTGCAGACCGATTTGATTCTTCAGCTGCTTCTCTGAATTGATCTGCTGTACTGAGGCCTTCAACCATCTTAGCCCTATTATATGATTAGGAAAAGTAATTACAAGGAGTAATTTTTTGACAAGGTTTTTTGGGTATGGTAATATTTAGCCAAGATGAAAATCTTGGTTTTAGAAAATCAATATCGTTGGCATTGCCGCTATTACAACAGTTAATCTGTTGGTGCGTCCTATGCCTTAATTCATCAAAAAATAAATAACTAAATAAAAAAGCATAAGGAACCGCCAGCAGAGGCGGTTTTTTTGTTGTTTAAAAATTTAGTTTGAAAGGAAGGAACATGACAGATTTTGAAAGTAAAAATGAAATAGACCAACTCATTTCCTCTTTGGAGGGGAGTGGTGTGACTGGGCTTTTTGGAGTCTCTTTACAGCAAGCCCAAACAAGAAAAGGTGGGGATAGACTAGATGTTATTCATCCCACCAAAACCTTTTTTATTGATGACCAAACTGGTTTAAAGGAGATAAAAAAAGGAAATGCAGAGTTTTTATTGGAAAAAATTGCCAAGCTGGCTCCATCTATTGCTGGTGATGTAAGTGCTGTTGATTTATTGGGCAATCAAAGATTTCAACAAGCTTGCTTTACTGAAATTGATTCTAATATTCCTTTACAACCCAATAAGTTTTTTCAAGAATTAGCAGGGGTATCTACAGTCCCAGTTTTTTATGGTTCAACTGCAGGAATAAATTTTAGTGAAGTTTTAGAAACCACTCTTTGTGCTCAAGAATTGGTCAAAAGAGGAGTGCCAGCAACTGTAATTTTTGATTTTGATGGAAGTTTTAGCTTGGAAAGTGACAGGATATTTAGAGATAGCCTAAATATTTTAACCCCTGCCCAGAAAGAAAGAATGATTAATTTTTCTCAAGGTAGTTTGATAGAAAAAAGAGTTGAGGCGGTGAGTATTTTACTTAGCAGATTAAATGGTTTACCAGAAGTTAGAATGGTTAATACCCTAAGTGTTTTTGAAAAATTAAGAGATAGATTTACCATGGGGCAACTCTTGATTTTGGGTAAAATTGCTGGGAGTAATCCCAGGTTATTTACCAAGGATAGATTGCCTTTGAATGTAAATACTTTGACCAGCGGCCTAGCAAATCAAGATCTGGGGATTGGGAATATCCAAGAGCTTTTTGGTGTAAGTGTAAATGAAATGATTCAGAAAGGATTTCAGCCAGCTGGGTTTACTTACTATGCCCGAGAAACTGTGATTGGAAAATTTACAGGTCTTGCTTGTGTTCCCTTAAAACTTACAGAGAAGGCCAATATATACAAAGTTTTATTTTCTACAGATTCTTTATTTAATCCTACCACTGACAGGGGAATAGCTCTTTTGCCTATTACCAGATTCAGGATTCAAAGTAGTGATACTGGTGGGCCAGTAGACCCAATTGCCTTAATGGTTTTGGCTCAAGATGAGCCACAGGCATTTAGTCTGCTGATGCAGGAATTTATGGATAGTTTTAGGGTGCTTACTCCAGAGGAAGCTATTAAAAAAGGAACAATAGACAAAAAGTTTTTACTAGGGAAGCATTTTGGCTTAGGAGGTATAAATGAGTAAGCTAGGGAGAATTGGTAAAAATATTTTAATAATTTCACCACATGCTGATGATCATATTTCTTGTGCTGGGACTATCTTTAAACTCCAAGAAGAAAGAGGTATGGTGCCTTTTGAGCTTGTTTTAACAGATTCTTCCAAAGGCCAGGATTTTAGAAGTAAAAAACAGGCTAATCAAAAAACAGTGAGTTTAATGAGATTAAAAGAGTTAACAAAAGCATCTCACTTTTTGGGTATTAAACAAACTTTTTTATTAAACCAGCCAGATCTTGGTTTAGTTTCTTCTCCCAAATTAATTTTTGAGGTGGCAAAAATTATTAGAAAAGTCCAACCTCAAATTGTTTTTATAAACGGTGAATTTGATGCTCACCCTGACCACAGGGCAGCTTTTAGGTTAAGTCTAGATGCTGTAAAACTGTCAGCCATGGGTGTGGATACCAAAAAACTTGGCCCATCATTTAGGGTACCAACTGTTTTGTGTGTTGAGCAAATGTTACCAGATAGGATTCAAATACTGGTGGACATCACTTCATTTTTGGATAAAAAAGAAAAATTGTTGGGTCTTTATATGTCTCAGATGAACCCAAAATCACTAGCTTTTGAAAAAGGGATGCTTGCTGTAAGAGGATATCATCTAAAAAAGCCTACTGGGTTTGCAGCAGAGGCTTTTACCTTACAAAATGAATTCCCTATATTGGGGTTTGAAAAAAATGAAACAGATATTTTTTGATAAAGAAAAGTTAGTGGTAATAAAAGTCTTTTCTAGCCTTAACATATTGAGGAGAGAGCTTTGTGGGGCCAAAAGCTTTTCTTTATTGGTAAGGGTGCCCCAAATGGAGGTATTGGATACCAAAGTGCTTAAAATATCCTTACTAGAGGGATTTTTAGGCTATCAAGTCAGTGAGGAAGACCTGAATTTAGTAATAGCTAGTTTTTTACTAAAGAAGAAGCCTCTAAAAAGGTCATCAAAATTTAGTATTACAGAGGAAATTAAAAAATTACAAAAAGATTTTCAGGATGATCTAGAAATTATTCTGAAACTAAGAAAAATCCTGCAAGAGATACAAAACAGAGAGCTGTTTCCAGTTCATGGAGATTTACAGAAGCAAAATATAATTATTGGTAATAGTAATTTAGGTTTAATTGATTTTGAGCATTTTATACTAGCCCCCAAGGAGTTGGAGGTTTGTAATAGCTTGTTTTTTAATGATGGCAATTGTTTGGATATTCCTGGGATTTTAAAAAAAATACCAGAAGGGTTTTTTGATAAAAAGGCTATTAATCTGATGTTAGAGTTTTTTGCTATTAAACAGATAAGTTTTGGCATGAGTAAATTTGAGGCAGAAAAGAGGCTAAAAATGGCCCAAAAAAAGGTAGATGGCTTGACTTTTGGCCACAAAAAGGTAAATTTAGCAAAGGAGGAAAGAAGTGGTTATTACTTTATATAGGGTAATACTGATAAAATAAACTAATATGAAAAAAAGAATTTTAACAGGAGATAGGCCAACGCTTGATACTTTCCATCTTGGCAATTATGTTGGTTCACTAAAAAATAGGGTAAAGCTACAGGATGAATATGAGACATATGTGTTCATTGCAGATCTACATGCCCTAACGACCCATTTTGATAAGACTGAAGATTTGGAAAAAAACATCAAAGGTTTAATGTTGGGTTATTTATCTGTAGGACTTGACCCCACTAAGGTGACTTTTTTTCTACAATCTAAGATTCCAGAAATTGCAGAGCTAGCATATTATCTAAGTGTGTTAACGCCTCGTCCTGTAATAGCAAGACAACCGGCCTTAAAAGAAAAACTTGATCAGGGAGCACAGGATACAGTGGGATTATTCTATTATCCAATTTTAATGGCTGCAGATATTTTAACTCCCAAAGCTAACCTAGTGCCAGTGGGGAAGGATCAAAAATCACATGTAGAGTTTACAAGGGATATGGCAATTAAATTTAATAATCTTTATGGGGAGGTTTTTCCTATTCCAGAACCCTTGATTGGAGATGTGCCAACTCTGGTGGGGACGGACGGACAGGCCAAAATGAGTAAGTCTTTAAATAATGCCATTTATCTTTCTGATTCCAAAGAAGAGGTGGAGAAGAAGGTAATGGGGATGTACACAGACCCTAAAAGGCTTCATCCAACTGATCCAGGAACTGTAGAAGGAAACCCAGTGTTTATTTATCTAGAAGCTTTTGGTACCAAGGCTGATAAGCCATCAATTGATGGCTATAAACACCGTTATAGAACAGGTACTGTTGGTGATGTAGAGGTAAAAAGGTATTTGATTAGAGTGTTAAATGATTTCCTGGATCCGATAAGAGAAAATCGAGCTCGGTACGAGCAAGATCCTGAGCTTGTCGAACGGATATTAAAGGATGGTACTGCTAAAGCCAGAGCAGAGGCTCAAAAAACCTTAGCAGAAGTCAAAAAAGCCATGAAAATAGATTACTTCTAAACCTATAGTTTGTAATATTTCTCAAAAAGATATATAATTCGCAGGTTATGTGCCCCGAAAGATTAAATGGTAAATTTGTGCAGCCGAATCGTGTGACTGAGCAAATCTGGCAACAGTTCCAAGATGAACACCCTGATAAAGTGGATTTTTATTCTCAAATCCCGCTTAGCTTAGTTGTTGAGCGAAAAAAAGACGATGCTTTAGAACGGCGCCAAAACACTAGTTTGATTGGGTTTGCCCGGCGTTATTGTAGTCTTGGAGAAGCTGGATCAAGCTTAAAGGCGATGTCAAAACAATTAGGACTTTCTTCTGCAGGGGTACACGTCTTAGCAGAAGCTACCTTAGCAGTTTTATCAGAAGAAACAGGCTTTTTATTACCCCATCTATCAGGAAAAGGGATCAAATCAGAGCTAGAACGTATTAATAAAGTTGTAGCCGAGTATAAAACCTTAAGAGCCAAGCTTGGACAGGCAGGAGAACTGTCTGGTTTACAAGAAGCTATCGTGACACAGTATTTAAAAGGTTATTCGCATGAGCAAATTGCCGGTTTAGTGAAAAAAGAGGCTAAATTACCAGGGCAATTCGAGTCAGCACAAGTCACACATGTAGTGCAAAATTTATTAGGGAAAACTGACTATAATTATCCTGCACGTTTAGCTCAAAGAGGTCTTAAGGCTCGGGAAATTCTTGTGGCTGAAAAAGCGGGGGTTTATCAAAATAGGAAGGCAGAAGTAACAGAACAAATTTTATATTTATTAAGTCAAGGACACCTGTCGAAAGAAACTGCCGTTGAATTAGAACTTGTAGGTAATCAATATAGTGCACTAGTTAGTGAAGCCCATATAGAACTTGCAAGTGATAAACACACCCAGGTCGAGTATGCCAAGATTTGTAGCAGTGCAATTGCTGGATGGCAAGTTGGGGATAAACTTCCAACAGTAAAAAAAGTAAGAATATCCAGAGAGTTAAACGATCTTTATAAGTCATACAGAAGAAGTCTAGGTGATTCCTTGGATAAGTCTGGATGGCTTATCCCCAGAGTCCTCTCAGATCGTGAAAAGGCAGTTTTAGATGGTCTAGTAAGTGGAGTAAATGTCAGAGCTTTAGCTAAAAAACTCGACACTGATCGGGCTTATATGTCAGTAGTTGCTGACTTTTTACTCGAAGAAACAGATGTTGTAAGTAAGGCTGAACTTTTGCACGAGAGGCAACGGATGCATATAACTATTCAGGAAGCTTTATTAAGAGGGGACACTCTGCCTCAAAAAGTATCATCTTTAGATGGGTATCCTGTGGAGTTCTTCTTAAAATCATTAGCCTCTGAAAAAACATTTGCTGAAATCAGCCGAGAAATACAGCAAAGTCATGGTAAAATGATTTTACCTGCTAAATTAGGCTTTTGGTTAGTTAAAATTCGGGCTTTTTGTAAAAGGGTAGGAAAAAATAATGATTAATATTGATGATTTTGGAAAAGTTGAGTTAAGAGTAGGGACTATTTTAGAGGCTGAGGCTGTGGAAGGCTCTGAGAAGTTAATTAAATTCCAGATTGATGTAGGGGAAGATCATCCCAGACAAATACTTTCTGGGGTAAAACAGTGGTACAGCCCAGAAAAATTAGTTGGTAAGCAAGTGGTAGTGGTGGCTAATCTAGAGCCAAGGATAATGATGGGGCTGGAATCAAACGGTATGATTTTGTTTTCCGATGGGAAAAAGCCAATTATTCTAAAACCGTCTAGTAAGGTCCTTCCAGGCACAAAAGTACGCTAATTTATTGGCAATTTATACGTCTTTGTGCTAAGATTCTTTCGTGGCAAACGGTAAGAAAAAAATCTCATCTAGTAGACTACTTAATGTTTTTAAAGGCGTGCTAATTTATGTATTAATTGGCTTTGCTGCCTTAATTTTCTTTGTAAATATGTCTGGTGGTAGTAAACCAGGCAATGAGGTCCCAATTTCTCAAGTGGTGACAGATACTAAGGATGGTAAGGTAGAGAGATTGATAGTTAGCGATAATGAAGTAACTGTTAAATTCAAAAATTCTGATAAACTGGCTATCTCCCGTAAAGAACCAGGACAATCAATCTATCAGGTTTTAAAAGACTCTAATGTAGACCCTTCAACTGTAAATATTGAGGTTAAAGACAACTCTTGGTCTCAGGCTTGGTTATCTATATTGGGTACAGTTTTACCAATTATTTTAATGTTGGGATTTTTCTTTTTAATCTTTCGCCAAGCAAAAGATGCTGGTCAATCTGTTTTTGCCTTTGGTCAAAGCAGAGCAAGGATTTTTTCCAAAGATGCTCCTCAAGTAAAATTTAATGATGTAGCAGGAGTCCAAGATGCCAAAAAAGAGTTAGAAGAGGTAGTAGACTTTTTAAAAAATCCTAAAAAATATACTGATATGGGAGCAAGAACCCCAAAAGGGGTACTATTGGTAGGCCCCCCAGGAACTGGTAAAACTTTACTCTCTCGGGCAGTGGCAGGTGAAGCCAATGTCCCATTTTTCTCTATTGCAGGCTCAGAATTTATGGAAATGCTAGTGGGAGTGGGGGCAGCTAGGGTAAGGGATATGTTTGCACAAGCTAAGAAAAGTGCTCCAGCCATTATTTTTATTGATGAAATTGAATCAATTGGTCGGGCTCGTAGCTATGGTATGTCTGGCGGGCATGACGAGAGAGAGCAGACATTGAATCAAATCTTAGTAGAGATGGATGGATTTACTCCCAATGATCATGTAATTTTAATTGGGGCTACCAATAGACCAGACCTTTTGGATCCAGCTTTGGTTCGTCCAGGTAGGTTTGATCGTCGAGTTGTTTTAAATCTTCCTGACCTTGAGGAGCGAAAAGATATTATTGGTTTACATATGAAAGGTAAGCCTTTTACCAAGGACGTTGATACAGAGAGATTAGCTCGTAGGACTGTTGGCTTTTCTGGGGCAGATCTGGCGAATATGTTAAATGAGGCTGCAATTTTGGCTGCCAGAGAGGCTAAAAAAGCCATTGACCCTTCTGATCTAGAAGAAGCTGCTACTAAGGTTAAACTTGGTCCTCAAAGAAAAAGGATGCAAACAGAAGATGATCGAAAATTATCTGCTTATCACGAAGCTGGACATGCTGTCGTAGGTCATAATTTATCTCAAGTTGATCCAGTCCATCGGATTTCTATTGTGGCCAGAGGCATGACCGGTGGACACACAATGTTTCCTCCTACCGAGGATCGATCAAACGAAAGAAAGTCCAGGCTACTTGAGCAAATCTCTACTGCTTTAGGTGGACAGGCAGCAGAAGCAATGGTTTTTAAAGATATTTCAACAGGGGCATCAAATGATATTGAGGTAGCAACAGGTATTGCCAGGGAGATGGTCACAGAATATGGCATGTCAGATTTGGGACCAATTAATATTAAACCACAAGCAATGTTTGGGCTTTGGTCAAGAGGCGGAGATGATGGCAGTGGAGGAGCTTCTGAAACAATGCAAACAAGAATTGACACTGAGATTAAAAAAATCATTGATCATAGTTATGCTCAGGCTGTAGAGATTTTAAAGAAAAATAAAACTAAATTAGATGAAGTAGCCAAAGCCCTTTTGGAAAAAGAAACTTTAGACACAGATGAATTTGAAAAAATCGTTGGTAAGAAAAAATCTTCTTAAATAGCTTCCGAAAGCTAATTCTGTTACAATTTGCCCATGGTTCAACTACGCTCATCACAAGTGCAAAGACTTGTTTTAATTGATGGAAATGCCTTGCTTCACCGAGCATTTCATGCCACCCCGCCACTTTCTACGACCGCAGGAGAATTGGTAAATGCCATTTATGGTTTTTCTGTGATGCTTTTTAAAATCCTTGATGAATTAAAACCTGAATATATTGCTGTGGCTTGGGATTTGCGTGACCCCACTTTTAGGCACATTGAGTATAAAGAATATAAAGCCACCAGAAAGCCTGCAGACCAAACTTTACATGATCAAAGAGATAGAATGGACCAACTGCTTAAAGCCTTTAATATTCCCCAATTTAGCCTGTCTGGGTATGAAGCTGACGATGTTATTGCCTCACTGGCTATACAAGCTGAAAAAGAAAAAGATTTGGAAATTATTATAGCCACCGGGGACAAAGATATCATGCAAATTATTGATCCAAAAATTAAGATTTTTATGCCTAGGAAATCTTTATCTGATGTAGCTCTTTATGGTGAAGAAGAATTTGCCCTAAGATTTGGTTTTTCCCCAAAGCAAATGATTGATTATAAAGGCTTGGCTGGAGATCCTTCAGATAATATTCCTGGGGTACCAGGAGTAGGGGAAGTTACAGCAGTAAAGTTGATCCAAACTTATGGTTCTGTGGAAAAAATCTACCAACACCTGGATCAATTACCAGAAAGAACAAAAAGATTATTAGAGCAAGGTAGGGAAAGTGCTTTAATGAGTGTAAAATTGGCCACCCTTGACTTACAAACTCCAGTTAAATTAGATTTGAAGGCTTGTGTGGTACATGAGTTTGATAGAGAAAAAGTAAAGAGCTTATTTGAGGAACTAGAGTTTAGGAGTCTGATTTCCAGAATACCAGAAGAGCAGAATATCGGAATACCAGAGAGCCAGAATTCCGATTCTCCGATTCTCCGATTCTCCGATTCTCCGAATACTACTGACCTTGATCATGAGGTTGAGCCTATTTTACAAAAGATGTCCCAAACAGGGGTTTTGGTAGACCTGAATTTTTTGGATAAAATGGGCCAGGACTTAAAGAAAAGATTAACTGAGCTAGAGAAAGAAATCTATCAAGTTGTAGGGCATGAGTTTAATATAAATAGTCCTAAACAGCTGCAGGTGATTTTATTTGATGAATTAAATTTACCAGTGATTAAAAAGACTAAAACAGGAAGAAGCACTGATGAAGAAACCTTAACTGAATTAAAAGGTCAGCACCCCTTAATAATTTTACTTTTAGAATACAGGCAACTTTTTAAATTAGTTTCTACTTATATTGATGCTTTACCAAAAGCAGTGGGGGAAGATGGTAGGATCCACTCCCAGTTTAATGTAGAAGGTGCCTCCACTGGTAGGGTGACCTCTCAAAATCCTAACTTACAAAATATTCCTATTAGAGGAGAGCTGGGTGGGGAAATCAGGAAAGCCTTCATAGCTTCAAAGGGTAAGATACTTTTGGGGGCAGATTACTCACAGGTTGAGCTTAGGATTTTAGCAGAATTATCTGGAGATCCTGCTTTAAAGGCTGCTTTTACTACTGGAGAAGATATCCACACAGCTACAGCTGCTAAAATTTTTAAAATTCCTGCCAGAGAGGTTACAAAAGAGCAAAGATCGGTTGGTAAGACCATGAATTTTGCTACACTTTATGGTCAAGGGGCACATGCTCTATCGAAACAATTAGGTGTAGATCATAAAAGAGCTAAAAATTATATTGATGAGTATTTTGCCCAATTTCCTAAAGTCAAAGAATGGATGGCAGAAGTTACCAAAGAGGCTTATGAAAAAGGTTCTACTCAAACTATTTGGGGAAGGAAAAGATATTTTCCAGAACTTAAATCTTTAAATCATGGTTTTCGGGCATTTGGAGAAAGAGCTGCTATTAATCATCCTGTGCAAGGAACAGCTGCTGATATGATCAAAAAAGCTATGGTGGATATCAACCAAGATTTAAGATTTACGAATGATGAATGTAGGATGATTTTACAGGTGCATGATGAATTAGTGTTCGAGTGTGACGAGAGCTCTGTGGAAAAAACAGGTAAGATGATAAAAGAGAAAATGGAAAATGCACTCAAACTTTCTGTACCAGTAATTGCTGAAGTTAAATTTGGTCCCAACTGGGGAGAAATGGTCCCTTTAAACCACTAGTTTTTTAACTTCTCTCATCTCTGTAGTAAAGGTGACAAAGCCTGATTTTTCTAAAATATAAAACAAAGCCCAGGCTAAGAATATAGTAGGTAAAGAAAGCAGGGAGGTAAGAGTGGTGACAGTAAAAAAGAACAATAAAGTTAGGATTAATGGTAAAAATGGCTGGAACGGTTTAATTATGTCTTGGACTTTTTGCTCTACTATTGGTTTAATCACCTCAGAGGAAGCTATACCTTTTTGATCCTGATTACCTAAGCTATCAAGCATTTTAGGATCAATTCCATATTGTTGCAGTAAGCTTGGATTTTGTTTGGCTAGTTCAATCATCTCTGGAGAGAGATTTGCAGGAAGACCGTTTTGTTCAAAACCAGAGTTCAGTTGTTGTGAGAGCATATCTCCACCACTAGCCTGAATAGCTGTATCAATTATAGAATCTGGTAGTTTAAAACCATTGGTGGATATCTCTGTATTGGCATAAAAGTAAAAAGCTAAAGATGATGCCAAGACATTTAAAAAAATCATCTGATTAATAGCTGGTTTTAAAATTTTTCTGGCATTAAAGGAAAAATATGATTTAAGCTCTTTTTGTAGAAAAAAGAAAGTAATCAGTAGGCTTAGGAAAAAACCTCCAACTAGTATAAAAGCCTCTGGAGAGAAGATGAGTAATAAAGGAGATAAAGAGGCTAAAACTGCTACAGGTAAAACATAAATCCATTCTGCTGCAAGTGTTGAAAAGCTGGTAAAAAATAACCCTGCTAAAGATAAAGAGAGGGCAAGAGTTAGAAGCTGAATCAAGATTTCTGATGATAAAGAGAAAATTAAATTGGTGTCTTTAAAAAAGGGGTTAAGTTGGTAAACAAAAACAGCAAAGGTTAGTAAAAAGGGAACACCAAAGATAAGTTTTTTAAAAGTTACCATTAAATTTATTGTAGCATCTTTTCCAAGGAATTTTGATACAATTGGGTGGATGAAAGTAGCACTAGTTCATGATTATCTCAGGGAATATGGTGGGGCAGAAAGAGTCTTAGAAACTTTACATGAGATTTTTCCGAAAGCACCTGTTTATACTGCTTATTTAAACCTAAAAGGTTTAGGTCCACATGCAGGCAAGTTTAAAGCTTGGGATATTAGAACTTCCTGGTTACAAAAAGTCCCTGGGGCTAATAAATTACTGTCTCCCTTAAGGATCTTTGCTCCTCAAATTTTTGAAAGCTTTGATTTAAAAGAGTTTGATGTAGTGATCTCATCTTGTGCTATTTATTACTCTAAGGCTGTAAAACCTCGCCCGGATGCTTTGCATATTAGCTATATTCACACACCCCCCAGGTATTTATATGGGTATACCACATCTTTTAATTACAAAAAACGATTTATAACCAGGATTGTTGGTGAAGTAATGAACCATTTTTTGCGGATTTTTGATTTTGAAACTTCTCAAAGGCCAGATATTTTAGTGGCTAATTCCCAAAATGTAGCCCAAAGAATTAGAAAGTTTTATCGCAAGAGTGCGGTGGTGATTTATCCTCCTATAGATATAAAGCGATTTATGAATTATGAATTACGATTTACGAATAAACGGGAATATTTTTTATCGTTGGGTAGATTAGTTAGGGGGAAGGGGACTGAGGTGATTGTGGAAGCTTGTTCCAAGTTGAATTTGCCCTTGAAGGTGATTGGAAGTGGGCCAGAGCTGGAGAGGTTAAAAGGTATAGCTGGGAAAAGTGTGGAATTTTTAGGACCAGTTGAGGATGAGAAAATTCCTGAGATTATAGCAAGGGCCAAAGCGACTATTGTGGCCTCTGAAGATGAAGATTTTGGTATTGTACCTGTTGAGTCCATGGCTTGTGGGACCCCAGTAATAGCTGTAAAAGCTGGGGGTTTTTTAGAAACTGTAGTAGAGGGTAAAACAGGGGAGTTTTTTACAGAAGCCACCACAGAGGCTTTAATGGAAGTATTAAAAGATTTTGACCCCCAACAGTACAAAGCTGAGGACTGTATAAAACAAGCAGAAAAGTTTTCCAAAGAAGAGTTTGAGAGAAAAATCCTGGAACTTATTGATCATCATCTTAAAAAGTAGTAGTATCATGGCATGGTGGAACCTGGTCCAATTGATCCTCTATTGCTTTATTTTGAATTTAAAGCAACAGAGGCAGTACAACAAGCTGCGCTTCAAAAACCAAGGGTCGAACAAGAAGCTGTCTCTATAATGGATCGATATGATATGACTCCTGAGATACCCGTGTTTACATGGAAAGATATAGTAAGGACTCCTTTTGTTTTAGCAGTAGCGGGCGCTACCTATCTCCGATATCGGCTGACTGAAAAATTATTTAGGGAGTAATTTATGCCAGAGTTACCAGAAGTTGAAACTATTAGACGTGGTTTAGAGAAGAAAATAGTTAGTAAAACTATTATCAATATTGAGATTATAGAACCGAAAGAGGTGCAAGGAAGCCCGCAAGAGGCTATAGGACAAAATGTACTCAATGTTTGGCGAAAAGCTAAGATGCTAGGCATAGATCTAAGTTCGGAAAAATCAGAAAAGAATATTACTTTGTTATTCCATTTAAAAATGACGGGGCAGTTAGTTTATGTTGACCAAGATCATGAGAGGATTATTGGGGGACACCCAACTTCTGATATGAGAGGAGATTTACCAAATAAGTCTACCCGAGTTATTTTTGAGTTTGAGGATAACTCTAAGCTTTATTTTAATGACCAAAGAAAGTTTGGCTGGGTAAAAGTAATCCCAACAAATAAGGTAGGGGAAATACCAGCTATCAGAACCTTGGGCCCAGAACCACTAGAAAAAGAATTTAATTGGGAAATCTTAAAAATAAACTTACTTAAACATAAATCACAACCTGTGAAAGTTGCCTTGATGGATCAATCGGTGGTGTCTGGAATAGGTAATATATATGCCTCTGAAGCTCTTTTTGATGCTAGAGTTGATCCTAGAAGAAAAGTTTCGACCCTTTTGGATGAAGAGTTTAAAAGATTAGTAGAGGGGATAAAAAAATCGTTAGCAGTTTCTATAGAAAAAGGTGGTTCAACCAGGGCTCATTTTGTAGATACAGAAGGTAAAAAAGGATACTTTTTGGACTATGCTAATGTATATGGTAAAGAAGGAAAAAAATGTAATCAGTGCCCAGGCAAGGTAGAAAAAATCACTCAAGCTGGCAGGGGAACGTACTTTTGCCCCGCCTGCCAACGCTAAGGCGTAGTCCGTGTTAAATAGATTTCTACCACAATTTGCCATTTAGAGTATAATATTTTTTGGCCTAGTTAAATTATGTCAAAGGAACCTACATTTGCCTCGGTTATTGCAAACCGGGGCTTTCGATATTTATGGATTAATCAAGTATTAATCCAACTTGCCTATAATACTTTAAATTTTGCCCTACTTATTTGGGTATTCAAGTTAACAGACTCAAATTTAGCTGTGTCCATGCTGCTTCTTTGTGTATATCTGCCTGTAGTTATTTTTGGGGTATTTGCTGGGGTATTTGTAGACCTGGCGGATAAAAGAAAGATTATTTTAGTTGTTGATCTGCTACTGGCTATTTGTTTTTTTAGCTTTATTTTTATTAGAAACTCCTATCCTTTAATACTTCTTAACACCTTTATTATCAACTCCTTAGCTCAATTTTTTATGCCTTCAGAAAGCTCTTCTATCCCTATATTGCTAAATAAAAAACAGCTTTTTTTGGCTAATTCTTTATTTTCTTTAACTCTGTATGCTTCATTTATGGCTGGATCATCTTTGGCTGGGCCAATGTTAAACCATTTTGGTATTAATGCTCCCTTTATTTTTGGGGCTATAGCCTTGGCCCTGGCTTTTATTTTGTCCCGTAACTTGCCTTCAATTAAAATCTCAGCTTCTGGTAGAAAAATTATCAAGAGCTTTTCTTGGGTCAACTTTGGTAAATTAATTAATTTATCGATCAATGAGATTAAAGAGACCTGGGATTTTATTAGAAGTAGTATGCCAGTCATGGTTTCTATTGGACTTTTAGCAGGGGCTCAAGGGGTAATAGGGGTGCTGGCAGTAGTAATGCCATCTTACTTAGAGAGAGTTTTAAAAATTCATGCAACGGATGCTTCTTATTTTGTGATGTTACCATTGGGTCTTGGCATGGTGCTTGGGGCTATTGTTATTGGAAAATTTTTTGCCCATAAACCAAGAAGATCACTGGTTATCCCCGCCATTTTGGCTGGTGGTATCTTCTTTGTTTTAATGGGTTTAGTTCCCACTATTGCTCAAATAGTCCAATCAACTGATTTACCATCTTATATTACTAGGCCAAGGTACTTCTTGAGAGCACCTTCCTTGGCTTCGTTTTTTGCAGTCTTGGCATTTTTGGCTGGTTTTAGTGCAGTTTCAATTATTATTCCATCCCAAACTTCTTTGCAGGAGCATACTTCAGAAAAAAACCGAGGTAAGGTTTTTTCTATGCTGGCAGTTCTAATGACGGCTTTTTCTGCTGTGCCAGTTATTCTAGCAGGAGGATTATCAGATCTTTTTGGTGTAACTCCTATTATTGTAGCCATGGGAGTAGCTGTTTTTGTTGTAGGGCTAGTAGCCTGGAGACCTAGTTTTTTTTTCAAGGCAAAACATCTGTCTGAGGGGTGTAGGCAGTTTTTAGGCTTGGGGCATTGGGAAAAGGGCTGATGTTTTTAAAAAACCTTAAACTTACTAACTTCAGAAATTCTTCTAAAATTAACTTGGATTTTTCTCAGACAGTGATCCTGATAGGTAAAAATGCCCAAGGAAAATCTAATTTCTTAGAGGCAATATATTTTTTAGCCACTACTAAATCTCCTCGGGCAGATCAAGATATTCAACTAATAAAAGAGAAGGAAGCTTTTTCTATAGTAGAAGGTGAAATTACAGATACTCAAGATCAAATAACAAAGTTAGAAATTGGGATGCAGGTTAAAGATGGGGGAGGTTTTGAGAAAAGGGTTAAGGTAAATGGGGTTCCCAGAAGAGTGTTGGACTATATTGGGAATTTAGTGGTGGTTTATTTTTCTCCAGAAGATATCAATCTAGTAACTGGACCACCAGCTTTAAGGAGATGGCATCTGGATTTAACTTTAGCTCAAATAGATAAGCACTATAAGAGTACTCTAACTAATTATACTGGGGCTTTAGTTTCCAGAAACAGAGTACTAAAAAGAATTAAAGAAGGATTAGCGAGATTAGATGAGTTGGAGTTTTGGACAGAAAGTATTTTGGCTTCTGGTGTAGTAGTTGCTCAGAAAAGGCAAGAGTTTTTTGAGAAGATTAATGATAGGGAGCTGGTGTTTACTCAAGAGGGAGACTCTTGGGGAAAACTTAATTTAATTTATCATCAAAATGTTTTATCTGCAGAAAGGATAAAGCAGTATCAGGAAAGAGAGATAGCAGCAGCCACTTCTTTGATTGGACCTCACAGAGATGATTTTATGTTTGAACTTGACGGAAAAAATTTAGCTTATTTTGGTTCT